>JAABUJ010000578.1_pt1 | contig 69211 bp, 61 predicted proteins | sample 5559131 | NCBI WGS metagenome assembly JAABUJ01 (sample SAMN10711875, study PRJNA513366) | rock metagenome | isolation source: Antarctica rocks | place: Antarctica: Victoria Land, Mt New Zealand nord | collected 2016-01-07 | reverse complement strand
GCTCTAAGTATTCCGGGTCGCAGACGACGAGATCAAGCGGGAATGTGATGTCCAAGTGCAGCCGAATATCCGACGCCCTGCCGCGACCTTTATCTGGCAAAGGCATGACGACCAGCAGGTCCACGTCCGAGTCCTCGGTGGGCGTACCGTAGGCATAGGAGCCGAACAGGATGATGCGCTCCGGCTGGAACCGGCGCGCGATCTCGTCGCTGACCTGGCGGATTTGGGCGGCGTCTATCATGCTGTGCATTATACCCGCGCCGCAGGCAGGAAGTGCAGGCAGGAAGTTGACGTACTCCTGCCTAACACTGTCTCATGCAGAACACGCTTTTCTACGGCGACAATCTGGAAGTGCTGCAAAAACATGTTGCTGACGCTTCGGTGGATTTGGTCTATCTGGACCCGCCATTTAATTCCAATCGTGATTACAATGTGCTGTTCAAGGAGCAGAGCGGCGATTACAGTCCGGCACAGATCAAGGCGTTCGGCGACACCTGGAAGTGGGCCAACGCCGCGCTGGACTGGGAGAACTTCGCGGAGATTTGCCCGGTTCCGCGCGTGATCGAGCTGATGACGGGGTTCGTGAACACACTGGGCAAGAACGATGTCACCGCGTACCTAGTGATGATGGCCCCGCGCCTGTATCACCTGCACCGGGTCCTGAAGCCCACCGGCTCCCTTTACCTGCACTGCGACCCGACGGCTTCCCACTACCTGAAACTGCTCCTGGACGCGACGTTCGGGCCGCAGAACTTCCGCAATGAGATTATTTGGAAGCGCACGAATGCTCACGGCGGGTCAAAACGCTGGGGGCCTGTGCATGATGTCATTTTGTTTTACAGCCGGTCAAACGCCTACACCTGGCACAAGACGTTTGAGGACTACTCCGGCACATATGTGGAAGATTTCTATCGCTTCAGCGATGACAACGGCCAATACCGGCTCGTCACGTTGACCGGGGCTGGCACACGGACAGGCGACTCCGGCAAGCCCTGGCGGGGTGTTGACCCAACGAACGTGGGGCGGCACTGGGCGGTTCCACTCAAGCCACTTTACAACATACTGGAAGAGGTCGCGGCCAGCAAACTCACGACGCAAGAGAAACTTGATCTGCTTGACGACAACGGCCTGATCTATTGGCCGCCCAAAGGCACGACGCCGCAATACAAACGCTATCTCGATGAGAATCCGGGCGTGCCGATCCAGGACACGATCAACGACATTCAGCCCATCAGTGCTCATGCCGCCGAACGTCTTGGTTATCCCACGCAGAAGCCGCTGGCGCTCTTGGAACGCATCATTCACGCTTCCAGCAACCCCGGCGATGTCGTCCTTGACCCCTTCTGCGGCTGCGGGACCGCCATCGTCGCCGCCCAGGCGCTTGACCGGCACTGGATCGGGATAGATGTCACCCCTATCGCCACCTCGCTTATCATCGCCCGCCTGGATGATCGGTTCCGTATCAAGAACCAGAACACCATCAAGGCCGGCGACCCCGACTACGCCCGCGCCTTCGCCGTCGAGGGGCTGCCGACGGATGTGGGTGGGGCCAGGGAGATGTTCCGCGCCGACCACAAGAAGTTCGAGATGTGGGCCGTCGGCCTGGTCCCGGCGACCCCGCAGGAGAAGAAAGGGGCGGACCAGGGGATTGACGGCCTGAAATACTTCCATGACGGCGGCAAGAGCGCCAGCAAAGCCATCGTGCAGGTGAAAGGCGGCGGGACCGGAGCGCGGGATGTGCGTGATCTGGTGGGGACGATGGCACGGGAGAAGGCAGCGTTAGGCTTGTTTATCTGCCTGGAAACGCCGACCCAGCCGATGCGCGATGAGGCGGTGAACGCCGGCTTCTACCAGCCGCCGATTGGCGGGCGCAAGGTGGCGCGGGTGCAGATTCGCACGGTGGCCGAGCTTCTGAACGGGCAGGGGTTTGATCTGCCGTTCACGTCGCAGACATTCATGCCAACCGCCCGCGATGTCGCCGCCGCCGCCGGGCAGGGCGGCCTAGAGATGGACGTGTGAACAGGCATCAAATGGGCAGTCCCAGGCTTAGGCGAATCGCTTCACGCACTCCGCGACAGAGAGCCACCGCCTCGCGCGCTTCTTTTCTATCCGCCGAGTCGCCCGGATAGCGGAAGGCGACGGCATAGTTCTTCAACTGTAAAAGGGCCGGACGCATCGCCGCCCAAAGCGGCTGGCTTGGCAGGAGCATGTCCAGCAGAACCGTCAGATCATGTGTTTTTGGGAAGACGATCCCATCTTCTTGAAGGCGGCCCTTCAGATACTTCTCCGCGCATTGCTGGGCGTGAAAACAGGCGGCGTCGTAGTTAGGGGATTGGCGTGCTCGGACTTCTCTACCGCAGACCGCCCAGTCCCCTTCCGCCTTGTCAACCCACTCCTGCGTAATCGGCTGCATATAGCTCTCTTCCCTTTTCAGTGATCTCACGCAGGAAAAAATCCTGCATCGCGATCCTCTGCTGTAGCCTTTCCGGGGTGTAGACAATCAGGTCCATTGGAAACGGGACACTAAGATTGGATTGTATCTCAATGGCTTTGGCGACAGGCCGCCCCTCGAACGGCATGACGACCAGCAGGTCCACATCCGAGTCCTCGGTGGGCGTGCCGTAGGCATAGGAGCCGAACAGGATGATGCGCTCCGGCTGGAACCGGCGCGCGATCTCGTCGCTGACCTGGCGGATTTGGGAGGAGGTAATCATGTTGCTGATTTAGACGCGCCGACCAATTCCTGCAATCGCAGGATGTTCTCCTGGAACATGACTTCGAGCCGTCCAACTGGTAGTTCCTCTGAGCCACCAAGTTCAATGATCACGCACAGCTCCATCATCAGGATTGCACGCCAATCCCGTTCGCGTGTCCTATCTTGGTCTGAAACAGCGTAACTTATGTTGCGTTCTTTTCCCGTCAGGAGCAGTCCGTCAAGCCGTGTTTCCACAAACCCTGCGGCGCGTATGCGAGCCGCACAATCAGCGGCCTCCTGTTGTCTGCCAGAGATACGCAGCAGACGTGCCCCCAGAGCAAGACTGCCTTCAATCCAAGTCCACAAGTTATAGTCACCTTATAGTCACCCGAAAACTGGAACTGAGACAGAAACTCACAGACTTGCAGAGCGTCATCGTCCCTACCGAAGACATAGGACCAGTACGCCAGGTACATGGCATCTTCAAGGGGACGCTTGGCCGTCCACCTGAAGTTCTTGGCAGCCCGGTCTTTCATGCGGGCCATGAATTTTACCGGTTCTTGATGTGAGTCGAACACTGACGGTAAGGTCATACCGAAATTGTACCACACAAACAGAAACGGGGGCAGCCTTGCGGCTGCCCCCGTTTCTTGACTACGCCGCCACGCCGTCTCTTTGCACCGTCGGCACTTTGAGGCGGGTGACGATCTTCTCGCCGTCGCTGTCCACGACTATGGTGTCGCCGTCTCTAAATTCGCGGCGCAGGATGCCGCTGGAGATCGGGTTCTCCACCATGCGCTGGATCGTCCGCCGCAGGGGGCGGGCGCCGTAGAGCGGGTCGAAGCCGGAGTCGGCGATGAGCGTTTTGGCGGCCTCGGTGACTTCCAGGTGCAGCTTGCGGTCGGCCAGTTGGCGCTCCGTGCCTTTCAGCAAAAGGTCCACGATGCTCTTGATCTGCTCCTGATTCAAGGCGTGGAAGACGATGATCTCGTCAATCCGGTTCAGAAGCTCCGGGCGGAAGTGCTGGCGCAATTGCTCAGTCACTTTGGCCTTCATCTTTTCATACAGCGCGTCCTGCTCGTGGGGGCCGGCCCCGACGGGCATGGCCTCGATATACTGGCTGCCGATGTTGGAGGTCAGGATGACCACCGTGTTCTTGAAGTCTACCGTCCGGCCCGTGCTGTCGGTCAAGCGCCCAGCGTCCAGAAGCTGCAAGAGGATGTTGAAGACGTCCGGGTGGGCCTTCTCGATCTCGTCCAGCAGGACGACGCGGTACGGGCGGCGGCGGACGGCCTCGGTGAGCTGCCCGCCCTCGTCATAGCCGACGTAGCCGGGCGGGGCGCCGATGAGACGGGCGACCGAGTGCTTTTCCATGTACTCGGACATGTCTATCCGCACCATCGCGTCCGGGTCGTCGAACATGAACTGGGCCAGAGCGCGCGCCAGCTCCGTCTTGCCGACGCCCGTGGGTCCCAGGAACAGGAACGAGCCGATGGGCCGGTTGGGGTCTTTCAATCCCGCCCGCCCGCGCCGGACGGCTTCGGAGACGGCCTCGATGGCGGCCTCCTGGCCGATGACGCGCTCGTGCAGCTTCACTTCCATGTTCAGCAGCTTCTCGGCCTCCTCCTCGAACATCCGCGAGACGGGGATGCCTGTGGTCTTGGAGATCAACTCGGCGATGTCCTGCTCGTCCACGACGCTGTCCACGCCCGACTCGCGCATCCAGGCGTCGCGCTGCTCCGTGTAGACCCGGCGCAGGGCGACCTCTTCATCGCGGAAGCGGGCGGCCTTCTCGTAGTCGCGCGCATCGGCGGCGGCGCGGCCCTCGGCGACCAGTCGGTTCAGGCGGTCCTCCATGTCCTTGATGTCCTGGGGCATGGACGATTTCTCGATGCGTATCTTGGACGCGGCCTCGTCAATCAGGTCAATCGCCTTGTCCGGCAGGAAGCGGTCGGTGATGTAGCGATGGGACAGTTCGGCGGCAGCCACCAACGCGGAGTCGTCAATCTTGACCGTGTGGTGCGCCTCGTACTTGTCGCGCAGGCCGCGCAGGATTTCTACCGTGTCCTCGACCGACGGCTCGCCGACGACGATGGGCTGGAAGCGGCGCTCCAGGGCGGCGTCCTTCTCGATGTTCTTGCGGTACTCGTCCAGCGTGGTCGCGCCGATGCATTGAAGTTCCCCGCGCGCGAGGGCGGGTTTGAGCATGTTGGAGGCGTCCATCGCCCCCTCCGCCGCGCCCGCGCCGACGACCGTGTGCAATTCGTCCAGGAACAGAATCACCTGACCGGCGGCCTTGCGGACCTCGTCCATGACTCCTTTCAGACGCTCTTCAAACTCGCCCCGGAACTTCGAGCCGGCGACCAGCGCGCCCATGTCCAGGGCCAAAAGCCGCCGCCCGCGCAGGTTTTCGGGCACGTCGCCTTTTGCTATTTTCAACGCCAGCCCCTCCGCGATGGCCGTCTTGCCCACGCCGGGGTCGCCAATCAAAACCGGGTTGTTTTTGGTGCGCCGGGACAGGATTTGAATGGTTCGCTTGATCTCCTCGTCGCGCCCGATCACCGGGTCTATCTTGTCCTCGCGGGCCAGGGCCGTCAGGTCGCGCGAGAAGCGCTCCAGCATCCGGTACTTTTCTTCCGGGTTCTCATCGGTGACGCGCGCGCTGCCCCGGATGCCCTGAAGCGCCTTATAGACCTTTTCCTCGTCCACGTTCTGCTGCTTCAGGAGACGCGCCGCGCCGCCGTCGCCCTCGTTGACCAGGCCCAGCAGCAGGTGCTCGACGCCGATGTAGCTGTCTTGCAGCCGCTGCGCTTCCTCTTTCGCCAAGTCGAAGACCCGCTTGATGCGCGGCGTGATATAGATCTGCGCACCCTGGTCGGCGTACTGCACTTTGGGCGCGCGCGCCAGGGCCTCCTCGGTGGCATGGCCCAGGGCGCGGGTGTCCACGTTCAGCTTTTGCAGAACCTGCACGGCCAGGCCCTCGTTCTGCTCGAGCATCGCCAGCAGCAGATGCTCCGTATCCAACTGTGTGTGCTGATAGCGCACCAGGATGTCCTGGGCCGACTGCACCAGCTCCCGTGCGCGCTCGGTAAACTTCTCAAACATGGGGATCACTCCTCCTCGTCAATGTCTATTTCGTTTTCTAGTTCATTTTCTGTCTTTGTCGTCGTGCGCTTCTGCTCGATCTGCCCGGCCTGCTGCTCCGCCTCGCGCAGCATAGCTTCCAGCCGCTCACCCAGCATCTCCATCTGGCCCATCTGATCGAGCAGCGAGATGATGTAGGCGACGCCGCTGAGGTTGACTTTGATGTCCTGCGTCAGATGCTGAATCTGCTGAAGCCGCTCGATGTCCCGGTCCGAATAAAAGCGGTTTTTGCCGACCTTGCGCGGCTTGACCAAGCCCAGCCGGTCGTACATCCGCAGCGTCTGCGCGTGGATCGGCTTGGCAGCCTCGCCGCCGCCGTTCGTCGTCCGCGCTAGGGGACGGACCAGCTTGGCCGCGATGCTGATGGTATAGATCGGCTCGTCTCTGTCTTTCACGAATGCCATAGTTGAGTTCTCCGAAAAGGCCCCCACCCCCAGCCCCTCCCCCGCTTGCGAAGGCTTTATTGGGGTGGGGAGGGGCCGGGGGTGGGGACTTCTTACACCTTCACGCTATCCTGCCGCAGCTTCGCCAGTTCCAGGAGCAGGTCGCGCTCACGCGGCGACGGGTCTTTGGGCGTCGTCATCTTCACCCGCGCGTACAGGTCCCCCGACCCGCCGCCCTTGAGTTTGGGCATCCCCTGCCCGGCGAGGCGGAACGACTGCCCGCTCTGCGTCCCTGGCGGCACGTTCAGCGTCTTGCGCCCGCCGAACGTCTCCACCGACGCCGTGCCGCCCAATGCCGCGACCGTATAGGGGACCGCGAAGTCCGTCCGCAGGTCGTCCCCCGTGCGCTCGTACTGCGCGCTGGGCTTGACCTTGACCTTCAGGAACAGGTCGCCGCCGCCCGACCCCTGCCCCGCCAGCCGGATGCGCTGGCCGTCGGCAACCCCGGCGGGAATCTTGACGTCGGAGATTTTGCGCGGCTTGGTCACACCTCCATCGCCGTGGCAGTCCGGGCAGACGGTCGAGGCTTCCCCCGTACCGCCGCACTGCGGGCAGATGCTGTTGCCGAACAGATTGCGCCCGCCCTTGACCTTGCCGCTGCCGCCGCACATGGGACAGGCTTTCCCCTTGCCCGCCGAAACCGCGCCGGCCCCGCCGCAGCGGCTGCAAGTGTCCGGGATGGTGACGGTGAACGTCTTGCTCGTGCCTTTGTAGGCTTCCTCCAGGCTGATCTCGACCGTCTGCTCGACCTCCTGGGGCGAGGACCGGATGGGCCGGCCGGCCGGCCGCGCGCTGCTGAAGCCCCCGAAGCCGCCCGCCGGCCCACCGCCCGCCCCGCCGCCCGCCTGACCGCCGAACAGTGACGAGAGAAAGTCGTCAATTCCGGGACCGCCACCGGCGCCGCCGAAGTCATACTCCGTGCGTACACCGCCCTGGGCTGCACCCCGCTGACCGCCGCCCGCGTTTGGGGCGGGGCCGCCCCCCTGGCTGTACGACTTCCACTGGTCGCCGAACTGGTCGTATTTGGAACGCTTGTCTGAATCGGACAGCACCTCGTAAGCCTCGCCCACGTCCTTGAACTTTTCTTCCGCGCTTTTGTCGCCGGGGTTGACATCCGGGTGGTGCTGGCGGGCGAGCTTCCGGTAGGCTGCCTTGATCTCCTTCTCCGTCGCCGTCTTCGGCAGCCCCAGGATTTTGTAGTAATCTTTATAGTCAACAGCCATGGTTTGTGCTTCCTCCCGCAAGTGACTTCCCAACGGTGTTAGTATTACATATGAGCGTTATGCTGTCAACTCATTTAACAAAAATACGTGGGATGTGGTTCCCTCGTGAGAAAAAGACAGCATTTCTCCGCCTGCCGGGCATATTCGTTTAGCCTTACACTTCTGCGGGTATCAACGGGCAACAGATATTCGCGAGTGAACATTGAGTGAACATTTCAGGAGATAATCGCAATGGCAGACACACAGGAACCAAATCCGATGGGCGCGGATGCGCCTTTCACTGATCAGGTTAAAGATCAGGTCAAGCAACAGACACAGCAAGCCGTGCAGCAGAGCCAGCACTATGCGGGTCAAGCCGTGGACGTCTTGCGTACACAGGTCAAGTCCCAGCTCACGCAGCAGAAAGACGCGCTCGGCGTCGGCGCCACTGAGGTCGCTCAGATCGTCAAAAAGAGCGCCGACGATCTGCGAGGAAAGGGGCTGGGGACTTTCGCCAGTCCTTATATCGAGCAGGCGGCTCAGAAGCTGACGGATTTCGGCACGACCGCGCAGCAAAAGGACATTGACGAGGTGATCCGGGATACGGAGAACTTCGCCCGCGTTCAGCCCGCTGTCTTTCTGGGCATCGCGACCCTCGTCGGCTTCGTAGCCGCCCGGTTTCTGAAAAGTTCCGGGCAGGCCGTCGCCTCAGCCTAATCTATTTTCGGGAGAACACTGATGAGCAGAAAAAACTACAAGCCGGAGTGGAATGAGCCGGCTGAGGTCGTCATGGTCGAGGTGACTGATCCTATCGAGGACACGATCGAGGTTGGAGAAGTCATCCTGGTGGACGGTCCGCTGGACCCGGTTCCTCTGGACAGAAGCCCCTACGAGGTGCAGGAATACAACCCGCCCCACTATTCCGCCGAGCCGATGCCCGGTTTGGGGGCGGCGGATAGTGTGAAAGACGCGGCGACGGACGCCGCGCAAGGCGTGGCCCAAAAGGCCCAGGATGCGGGCCAGAAAGCCCAGGATGTGATGCAGGACGTGACACAAAAAGCTCAAGAGACCGCGAAAGGCGTCGCGGGTAAGGCTCAGGACGTCGCTCAAGGAGTGGCGGAAAAAGCCCAGGACGTTGCTCAGGGCGTCGCCGGCAAGGCTCAGGACGCCGCGCAGAGCGTCGCCGGCAAGGCTCAGGACGTGACTCAAAAGATCACGGAGACCGCTTCGGGCGCGAAGGCCGCCGCTGGCGGCGCGCTGGACTCGGCCAAATCCGCCGTGCCCGCCGCCAAAGGCGTCCTCAGCAGCGCCGCCGGCAAGATCGGCACGGCAAGCGCGACGGGAGCCCAAAGCGCCGGGTCGGCTCTCTGGGCCCTTATCCAGCGCAACCCGCTTCAGGCCATCTTCGTTTTTGCCAGCCTGATCTGGCTGTTCCGCAACAACAAAGCAGCCGCCTCTCAGCCACCCGTCAGCCTGAGCGACGCCGCCGGGGACGCCGCCGAAAAGGTCGGCAGCGTCGCCGGTCATGTGCAGGTGGCCGCGACCAACCTGAGCAACCAGGTTTCGGATCAGGCATCGCGCGGGGCGGGCTGGTTTACCCGAACTCTCCAAGAAAATCCGCTGGCGATTGGCGCGATGGCGATTGTCTTCGGCGTCGGACTGGGCTTCGCCGTGCCCGAAACGCCCTATGAGGATAAGCTGCTGGGCGAGACGCGCGACAAGCTGGCCGGTAAGGCGCAGGAAGCCGCGCAGGACCTCACCCAGAAGGTGACGACGGTCGCGCAGAGCGCCGTCCACGAGGCGGTCGAGACGGCGAAGGAAGAAGCGAAGAACCAGGGATTGACCGGCCAATAAGCGCCGGCGCAGGCCGAAGAATGCCTGCGTCTCAGCGAAAGATCAGAGCCAGGCCAGCTAGGGTCATCCCAGAAAGGGCGACGCGGTTATCCGCGCCGCCTTTTTTGTGCCTGCCTTCTTTTTTGTGCCTGCCTTACCGCCACGTTTTCAGAAACGCCCATTGCCTGCAATCAAGCCTGACGCCGGGCCGCACCCGCTTGACCTGCAAGAGCGCTTCTTCCGGGCCATCGGCCAATCCGCGCGCCATGAGGACGGCGGCGGCGACTAGGGCGGAGCGTCCATGCCCCAGCGCACAATGAACGTAAACCCCGCCCTCCCAGACAGCGACTTTCTGGACAGCGTCCCTGAACGCCCCCTGCTCGGGAGCCGCATTGTCCAGCGTCGGCAGGCAGAGGTACGTCGGCAGGCAGAGGTACGCACGGCCCGTCCGCAAGGCGCGTGGCTCGCCAAACTCCGAAGTCAGGTCCACAATCAGCGTCACGCTTGGAGGAAGTTCCGAGGCCGCCGCGCGGCGTCCCAGCCAAAGCCCCGGCGCGACTTCGTCGCAGACGGCCTCCCGCGTAAAGCGCGTCTGGCAGTACCAGATCAGTCAGGTGAGCAGCAGGTACGGCAAGCAACAGGCACGGCCCCCAGGCCAGCGTTCCCTCCGGTCGTTTCCCGAACACGCGCGGCTTTTGGAACGCATAGGCCGCCGCCACGGCGCAAAAACTCAGCCCGGACCAGACCAGCAGCCACGCGGCGCGCGGGTAAAGCGCCGCCAGCGCCACTTGTCCGATGCCGATGACCAGCAGTGCCGGCGCGCTCCGCATCATGCCCTCCGATCCGGGTATAATGCTGCCATTCTTGTCACGAGGTACAGCATCATGTCAGCACCTTCATTGGAGGAGCGCGTCGCGGCTCTGGAAGCCAGACTAGAGCAGATCGAACATCGGCAGGACCAAGACCAAGATAAATCGGATGACACAATTCCTTGGTGGAAGCGTACCATCGGGATTCATGCGAACAGTCCTGGATTTGAAGAGGCCGTGCGCTTCGGGCGCGAATGGCGCGAAGCGCAGGCCCCCCCCGACGAGGACGCTTCCTGATGATCAACTGGCTACTGGATACAGATCACTTGACGCTTCTGCAACGAGGCGGCGGTACGGCCCTATCTCTGCAATTACGGCTAGCCGAGTTCCCGGCCAGCGAGTTCGCTACCACTATCATCAACTATGAAGAGCAAATGCGTCAACGACCGCCCCGTAAAGATTAATCTAAACGAGGCGGCTTGTCCCTGGCGCGTTGACCTGCACTCCGTAGCGCAGGAGGCCGAGACATTCAGGCATAGACCATGCTCTATGCCCTTCCCGTGTTTGCAACGGGAGGCTGGTTGACATAAGTTCCGCGGTGCGGAACTCACCCTGGCGGGGAGGCAGCCTGTCAGTTCTGGGAGATACGACCCGCAAATTCAACTGTGTAATTCAACTGTGTATCAGGGCGTCACCGTCCTCATGCCCAGAAAAGCATGGCGTTCGTGTTAGGAATCGTCTGGCTTGGCCTTGTCACTGTAGCCGACACTACGACAGGCCGACCGTTCTTGTCGGAGGACGCTTTCAATTGACGAACAACCATAAAGATTATACCCGAAAGGGTGTTCGTAAAAACATACACGGAGCAGACACGCAGGCCGAAGAAAATCTTTAATATCGTGTCTTCGGAAAGACACGGGGCAATTCCCCTGCCCCCTAAAGGGGGACAGCCCCCTTGCTCATTTTCTGTGGGTGGTTGTCTCATGCGGCACAAGCAAGGACGCCACAGAAACTCGTGGAGGCCTATGCTCTCCTGCAAACCCATTTGCCCCGTTTGGGGTATGATGTCCTTGACTGATTGACACCTTGAAGGCGTCTCCCGACTGAACACGGACGCCCCGCCCTAGAGTCGGCTAGAACGGCGGCAAGCACTCCTGACGATTACTGGTTCCGCCTGGCGGAACTTTAGGTCAACGGTCATGCACAGAGTCTTCCAGTCTGGTGACAAGCGGGGGCCAGTTGAAGATGCGGGTAGCCTCTTAACTCTGTGACGTGCTGCCTCCCCGCAGGGAGTGTCAACCAGCGCCAGGATGTGAACTCCTGTAGGACAGTCTGCATGATGACTGTCTGAATGTCTTGGCCTCCTGTGTGTACGTTGCACAGGTCAACGCGCCAGGGACAAGCCGCCTCGTTTAGATTAATCTTTACGGGGCGGTCGTTGACATAGACACCTTTCGTGACGCTCCTATCCTAGCCTATGACGACTTGGCAGCTACTGAGTTTGAACGTCTGCGTCAGGCGCGCATCCGCATTGGCACGAAGGATTTGAGGATTGCCGCAATCTGCATCTCCAATGGGGCGATGCTGCTGACACGCAACCTGAAAGACTTCGGGCAAGTTCCCGGCCTGCGCGCAGAGGACTGGTCGGTCTGAAGCAGACCCAGCAAAAAGCGGCATGGGATTATCCCATGCCGCTTTCGCTTCTGCTTCCCTACTCCGCCGTGACCTGGACCTTCTTGGGCTTGGTTTCCTCGGACTTGGGCAGGTGGATTTCGAGAATGCCGTCGCGGTAGGATGCCTTCACGGCGTCGTGCCGGACGGGGACGCCGATGGTGAACGAGCGCTGGAAATGGCCGTAGGCGCGCTCGACGCGGACGTAGTTGTCCTTGCGCTGCGTATCCTCGAACTTGCGCTCGCCCTTCAGGGTCAGCGTGTCGCCGGTCAGCTCGATGTCAATGTCTTCCTGCTTTAGTCCGGGCAGCTCGGCCCGGACGACGATCTCCTCGCGGTCCTCGAAGATGTCCACGGCAGGCGCCCAGGTGCGGGCGGAGGCCAGTTCGGCCCCGCCCCGGCCCGTCGGGCGACCGTTGTCTTCAAAGAGGCGGTTGACTTCCCGCTGCAAGCGAGCCATGTCCTCGAAGGGATCGAAACGAACGATGTTGGTTGGCATTGTTTGTTTTCCTCCAGTTGTTGGTGATATTTGTAGGGGTGGGGCTTGGCCCCGCCCGGTCGGAAAGGGCGCGATGAATCGCGCCCCTACAGCGTGAGATTACTCGCTCTTGAACTCGGCGTCAATCACGTCGTCGTGCTTGGGCGCTTCTTCCGCGTGCTCCTCGGCGCCCGCGCCGTCGGCGTGGTAGCCGTTGCCCGAATCCGGCGCGGGGCCGGGGTCGGCCTGGCGATACAGGATCTCGCTCAGTTTGTACGACGCCTGCTGAAGCTCCTCGGTCGCCGACTTGATGCGGTCAGTGTCATCCGATTCGAGCGCGGACTTGACGTTCGCAATGGCGCTCTCGACGTTGCCCTTCTCGTCGGACGGCAGCTTGTCGCCCAGATCCTTGATCAGCCGCTCGGTCTGATAGACGAGCTGGTCGGCCTGGTTCTTGGCCTCGGCCTTGTCGCGCAGGGCGGAGTCCTCGGCCGCGTGCTGCTCCGCTTCGCGGATCATGCGCTCGACCGCAGCCTTGTCCAAGGTGCCGGCCCCCGAAATGGTGATCCGCTGCTCCTTGTTGGTCGCGCGGTCCTTCGCCGAGACGTTCACGATGCCGTTGGCATCAATGTCGAACGTGACCTCGACCTGCGGGACGCCGCGCGGGGCGGGCGGGATGCCCGTGAGCTGGAAGCGGCCCAGCAGCTTGTTCTGCGAGGCGACCGTGCGTTCGCCCTGGTAGACCACCACGTCTACCGCCGTCTGCCCGTCCGCCGCCGTGGAGAAGACCTCGGACTTGCGGGTCGGGATGGTGGTGTTCCGGTCAATCAGCTTGGTGAACATGTCACCCAGCGTCTGGATGCCCAGCGAGAGGGGCGTCACGTCCAGCAGGACCACGTCCTTGACCTCGCCGCCCAGGACGCCCGCCTGAATGGCCGCGCCGACCGCGACGACCTCATCCGGGTTGACGCTGCGGTTCGGCTCCTTGCCGCCGCCGAGTCGCTTGACCAGGTCTTGGATGGCCGGGATGCGGGTCGAGCCGCCGACCAGGATGATCTCGTCCACGTCCTTCGCCTCGATGCCGGCGTCAGACAGGGCGCGCGTGAACGGCTCCTCGGTCCGCTTCACCAGGTCGCGGGTCAGCTCGTCGAACTTGGCGCGCGACAGCCCCACGTCCAGGTGCTTCGGCCCCTCGGCGTCCGCCGTGATGAACGGCAGGTTGATGGTCGTCTGCACCACGTTGGACAGCTCGATCTTAGCTTTCTCCGCCGCCTCGCGCATCCGCTGCATGGCCTGCTTGTCTTTGCGCAGGTCAATGCCCTGGTCCTTCTTGAACTCGTCGGCCACGAAATCCACGACGCGCTGGTCGAAGTCGTCGCCGCCCAGATGGGTGTCGCCCGCCGTCGAGCGCACCTCAAAGACGCCGTCGCCCACGTCCAGGACGCTCACGTCGAACGTGCCGCCGCCCAGGTCATAAACCAGAATCGTCTCGTTCTTCTTCTTGTCCAGCCCATACGCCAGCGAGGCCGCCGTCGGCTCGTTGATGATCCGCAGGACTTCCAGACCGGCGATGCGGCCTGCGTCCTTGGTCGCGTTGCGCTGGGCGTCGTTGAAGTAGGCAGGGACGGTGATAACCGCCTTGTCCACCTTCTCGCCCAGATACGCCTCGGCGTCGGTCTTGAGCTTCTGCAAGATCATCGCCGAGATCTGCTCCGGCGTGTACGAGTTGCCGTCAATCGTCACCTTATCCGAGGTGCCCATCTTGCGCTTGATGGAGATGACGGTGCGGTCGGGGTTGACGACCGCCTGCCGCTTGGCCGCGCTGCCCACAAGCCGCTCGCCGGTCTTGGTGAAGCCGACGACGCTGGGCGTGGTCCGCGCGCCCTCGGCGTTGGCGATCACGGTCGGCTCGCCGCCTTCGAGGACGGCGACGCACGAGTTGGTCGTTCCGAGGTCAATGCCTACTGTCTTTGCCATTGGTGTTTCCGATGCTCCCTTATGGTCTATTCTGTTTGAGTTCCGTGTTAAATCCTGCCGACGCCCATTATATCACTTGAGCGTTGCATTGTCAACCTTCTTAACAAAACATCTACGGGAATTGTTCCCGGAATGGGAGAAGATATAACATAGATTTCTCAGGTAGACGTAAAAGACCAGGCGACTGTAGAGCCGCCTGGTCATTTTATTGTCCCAAAAAGCAGAGGTTGCTTCAAACAGGGTCACCGGCATGTTCGCTGATGGCCCTGTTTTGAATCGCACCTGCCTTGTGTCAAGGGCGGCACGAGGGCGGCGCCCCTCGCGGTTGATCATTCTGTCTGTGGCCCCCCTTCGCGGCCAGAGTTGGAGAACGGACTGCTCGTGGCCGTGCTAACGCCGGTTAAAGAGCCAGCGGCAGGCGGAGGTGGAAGCAGCTGCCGCTCCCAAGCTGACTGTCTACCGTCAGAGCCCCCCCATGCGCCTCCGCAATTTGGGCGCAGATCGATAGGCCCAGTCCGCTCCCGCCGGTGGACCGCGCACGATCCGCGCGCCAGAAGCGCTCGAAGATGTGCGGAAGATCGCCGGCGGCTATTCCGGCGCCCGTGTCCTGCACCGTGACCACGGCGTCGCCCGTTGCCCCCTCGGTCCCCGCCGATACCTGGGTGGACACGGTGACTCGGCCGCCGGCGTCCGTGTATTTAAGGGCGTTATCGACCAAGTTGCGCAGCAGGAGATAGAGCTGGTCCGTATTCCCACGGATGACCGGCACCGGTTCCCCTACCCGCTCCTGCCCGTCGGGCGAGCGCTCGCGCGTGAGGAGCAGTCCCGCCTCACGCGCTCTCGGCTCGAACTCCGCGATGACCAGGTCGCTGAGGGTAGCCAGGTTGATTGTTGTGCCGACCGGGTCCGCGCTCACATTAGCCGCGCTCAAGGCGCCGGCGTTCTGGCGGGCCAGAAAGCTCAGGCCCTCCACGATGCGGCTCATCCGATCAATCTCTTCGACCGCGCTGGCTAACGTCGCCTCATAAACAGCCCTCTCACGCGGACGGGTCAGCGCCAACTCCATCTCCCCCCGCAGGATCGTCAGCGGCGTCCGCAGCTCGTGCGAGGCGTCGGCGGCAAACCGCTGCTGCGCCTCCGCGAAGTGGGTCTGCGCCTCGAAGGCTTTTCGGAGGCGGGTCGTCATCTGGTTGAGGGTCGCGACGAGGCGCCCGATCTCACTGTCCGATTCCCCGGCTTCCGGGAGGAGCGCTTCCGGCAGAGCCGAGGCGTCCAGCCGCTCGGCTTCCGCCACGATGCGGCTGATCGGCTGAAGCGTCCGCCCGACCAGGACCCAGCCGCCCGCGGCGGCCAGCAGCAGCACGACCGGGAGGACCAGCGCCAGCAGAGCGGCCAGGCGCTCCAAGACGTCGGCGTTATGATCCCAGGGGACGGCCACTTGCAGGAGGCCTGCCTCCCGGCCGATGCGGCCCGGCAGAGTGAGCACGCGGACGGTCTGTTCTTCATCGGGGCCGGCGAACGAAAACCGCCCCAGAGCAGGCGAAGGCTCGCGCAGCAGCGGGTCGAGGGAGCGCTCCACGGCGGGTTGAGCGGCAAGGTCGGCGGAAGTCACTAGGGGCCGGTATGCCTCCTTTCGCACGAGACGGGTATAGACCACATCGAAGAACAGCAGGTCCGAGTTGTCATGGCGAGGCCCGCCCGAAGGCGAAGGGAGGATGTCGGACGGGCGCAGGGGCGGACGGGAAGCGATGGCCTCCGCGAGATCATTGACATCTGGCACATCACCGGGGCTCCCCGCCGCGAGGGCCGTGATCCGGCGCGCTTCGCGCATCAGAAAGGCGTCCGTCTCCGCCAGGAGAGCGCGCTGCGCGCCGGTGTAGAGGAGCCAGGCGCCCAGCAAGAGGAGGACAGCCAGTATCCCCGTGTACCAGAGTGTCAGGCGAAAACGGAGGGACCGGTTCCAAGAAAGAACGCCCGCCGTCCTTGCGGACGCGGGCAGGTGTGCCGCCTCTGGCTTGGGTGCTGTCGTTGGGGCGGTTTCCTTGTTAGACATCGTCCACATCCAGTTCAGACATCGTCCACGCCCAGGCGGTAGCCCACGCCCCGAACCGTGTGGATGAGTTTTGGATCGTGACCGCGGTCAACCTTATTGCGCAGGTAGTTGATATAAACATCCACGACGTTGGTCCCGCTGTCGAAGCTGAAGTCCCAGACATGTTCAGTGATCATCGTCCGGGAAACCGTCTGTCCGGCGTGCCGCATCAGGTATTCCAGGAGCGCGTATTCGCGCGCCGACAGAAGGATGGATTGCATCCCCCGTCGCACGCGCCGGGTTGCCGGGGTGAGGATGAGATCGCCGACCGCGAGGTCCGGCAGCATGCCCGGCATCCCGCGACGGAGCAAGGCGCGCGCCCGTGCCAAAAGCTCGCCCAGAGCGAACGGTTTCGTCAGATAGTCGTCGGCCCCGGTGTCGAGGCCGGCGATCCGGTCGCCGATGGCGTCGCGCGCGGTGAGCATCAGGACCGGGACGCGCTGTGCGGCGGCGCGTAGGGATCGGCAAACACTGAGGCCGTCGCGTCCCGGCAGCAGCCAGTCCAGGATCACAAGGTCATACTCGGCAGACAGGGCCAGACGAAGCCCGTCGTCACCATCGGCGGCCACGTCGACGGCGTGCCCCTCCTCTCTCAGAGCCTGTTGCACGAAGGCTGCGACCTTTACTTCGTCCTCGACGACTAGAACGCGCACGGCTTCCCCCTGGGTCTACTTCTTGTTTAAGGTAAGCGCTGATCATTAGGATTCATCTGCCTGCGTTTGATCTGGCTGCCGCTTGCGTATCACGGCATCCGTCACCACTGGGCCTGGGGGCAATTATCTGCCAGCGTCAGGCCCGGCAGGCTCTTGCCGGGCCTGACGCTGAACTCCAACACGAAGTGTGCCGGTGTTGAGGCCGGGTTCCTTGCCGCCGGCGCTCCACGCCGCCGCAGAAGCGTTTGCGTTGCCGTGGCTCGGCTCGTTCCGAGCCGACCTCGCTTAATGCCGACCTCACTTAATGCCGACCTCACTTAATGCCGACCTCGCTTAATGCCGACCTCGCTTAATGCCGACCTCGCTTAATGCCGACCTCGCTTAATGCCGACCTCGCTTAATGCCGACCTCGCTTAATCGGGCTTCTCACCGGCTTCTGCCTTGGCGGGAGCCTTTGACGAATGACCCGTCTGCTTGGCCTTCAGCGCGGCTTTCTTGTCGGCGGCGGCTTCGGTGGCTTCCTCGGCGGCCGAGGTTTTCTCCGTGGCCGTCACTTTGCCGGTCGTCGAGCTGACTTCCGCCTCCCACATCTGGCCCGTCTTGTCGACCACGGTCACCGCGTACTGCCAGTGGCCGTCCTCGAACTCGTACTTCGCCGCCGTCGCCCTGCCGGGGATCTTCTTGATGGCGCTGGACTTCGCCTGGGCGGGGGTGATCTTCGCCTTGGGCGGGGCGGCCTGCGTGATGGCGGCGGTCGCGGCCACCGCCGCGATGCTCATCAGAAGTGTGGGGGTGAGTTTCTTGCTTGTCATAATGTTCCTTTTTCTCCTCTGGTGTGTCGTGTTCTGTCAGAGAATGATACCCCGCCAACATTAAGAGGCCATTAGACGGGGATTAGAAAATCCTTATAGACACTTCTTATAGAGATCGCCCTTTGCCGACGCTCTTCGTCAGCGCCTTTGCCGGACTCGCCGCAGAAGTCGTACCGACGGCTTCTAACTCAGCCGCCTTTGTCTGCGGGGCCTCCGGTTGTAGGTCCCTCGGTTGCGGGGCCTGTGGGGACTTCTGAGGCCGCTCCAGCGTGACAAAGATGACCGGGGCAACGATCAGCGTGAAGAGCGTGGAGACCAGCAGGCCCCCGACCACGGCGATGGCGAGCGGCTTTTGCAGGGCCGCGCCCGCGCCGAGGCCCAGCGCCAGCGGCAGCAGGGCCAGAATCGCGGCGATCGTCGTCATGAGGATGGGACGCAGGCGCTCCGTGCCGGCCCTCGTCATCAGCGTCACCAGGTCTGCGCCGGGATTCTCGCGCCGGAGCCGGTTGAAGAAGTCGAACAGGACGATGCCGTTCTCGGTGATGATGCCGACGATCATGATCGCGCCGGTGAAGCTGGAGATGTTGAGCTGCGTGTTGGTCAGGAGCAGGGCCAGCAACACGCCGAACAGGGACAGCAGGGCCGCCAGCAGCAGCGCGATGGCCTGGCGGATGGCGCGGAACTGGACCACCAGGAGCGTGAAGACGAACAGCACGGCGATCAGCAGGGTCACGCCGAGTTCGGAGAAGGACTGCTGCTGGCTGGCGTACAGGCCGCCGTATTCCAGGGTGTAGCCGGGCGGCAGCGCGACCTGCTTTTTGACGCGGGCTTGAATGTCCGACGTGGCGCCGCCGAGGTCGCGGCCGGACAGGCTGGCGGTGACGGCGATCATCTGGCGCTGGTTTTCGCGGGTGACGCGCGGGAATCCAGGCCGAATCTCGATGCGGGCGACCTCACTGAGCGGCACGTTCCCGCCCGTTACGGGAGACGCGACCGGGATGTGGGGCAGCAGGTTCTGGCTGAGGCCCTGACCAGGGTGTGTGATCTGGACTCGGACCCCGACCGCCTCTTCCGCCTGCTGCACATGGGTCGGTTCCATTCCCTGCAAAGCGGCCTGGGCGGCCTGCGTGATGTCATCGTTGGTCAGGCCGTAGCGCTGGGCCGTTTGCGTGTTGATCGCCAGCACCGCCTCGGGGTCGCTGTGGACGATGCCGGGGTTGTGGTCAACGACGCCGGGGGTCTTGCCCAGGACATCGTCTATCTTCTGGGCCAGATCTTCCAGCGTCGCCTGATCCGATCCGAAGATTTTGATCTGCACGGGGCTGGGCGATCCTGCGATGTCTCCGGTCTCATCCTGCAATGTCTGATGAAAGTCAACTTGAGCGGCTGGATACTGCCCCTGCACCTGGGAGCGGACATCGTCCATGACTTCGTTGATGTCGCGCGCGCGCTGCTGCTTCAGGCGCACGGTCATGTCGCCAGCGTTCTGGGTGGTGATGTCGAAGCCATTCTGTGCGCCCGTCTGGCGCGACCAGGCGGCTACCTCGGGCGTCTGGGCCAGCACAGTCTCGATCTTGCCCGACACGCGGCTTGTCTCGGCCAGGGAGGTTCCCGGCGGCAACCGATAGTCGAGGATGAAGCCGCCCTCGTCAAATTCCGGAAAGAAGCCGGTCTGGAGCCGCTGATACAGAAAGTAAGTTCCCAAGGCCAAAGGCAGCAGCAGGACAAGCACGACGGCCCGATGCGCCAGGCACCAGCTCAGAAGGCGCGTGTAGCCATGGACCACTTTATCGAACTGCCGGGGGAAAAACCCAAGGATGCGTGCCAGGACCGAAGGCCGCGTGCCGTCGGCGGGGTGCGCGACCGAGGACGGCAGCAGCCAGCCTGCCAGCAGCGGGGTCAGCAGCAAGGCCAGCGCGAGCGAGACGACCAACGTGGCGATCATGACGAGGGCCAGCGGGCCGAAGAACTGGCCGGTCAAGTCGTTCAGAAAGGTCAGCGGCAGAAAGGCCGCCATGGTCGTCAGCGACGAGCCGATCATGGCCGGGGTGATCGCCTTCAGCCCGGCGGCGATCGCGTCGGAGCGCGGCCTGCCGCTCTCCAGCTCGGAGAACATGTTCTCCACCACGACGATGCCGTCATCAATCACCAGGCCCAGCGCAATCGCCAGCGCGCCCAGCGTCATGATATTCATCGTCTGCCCAAGCGCCTTCATCATGGCGAACGTGATGATAATGGTGAGCGGCAAGATGATCAGCACGACGGCCGCCGTCCGCAAGTTGCCCAGAAAGAGCATCAGCACGAATAGGGCGAGCACACCGCCGACGATCAGCGACTCCAGGACGCTGTTCTGCGACTCCCGCACGATGTTTGACTCATCATAGTAGTTGGAAAGGGTGACACCGGGGGGCAGTGAAGAGCGCAGGTCCGCCAGCGTTGCCTTGATGCCGTCCGCTACCTGGACCGTGTTGCCGGTGGGCTGCTTGATGATGCTGAGGAGCACCGCACTCCGACCATCACCGCTGGTCTCGACGGTATGCGGCTCGACCCCGCGCGTGACGCTGCCGACCTGGCCGACCGTGACCGGCACCCGGTTCTTGACGGCGACGGTGACATCGGCGATGTCTTGAGTGCTTCCGAAAAGGCCGGAGGCGAGAACGTCGTAGCGCAGGAAGGACTGATCGTAGTAGCCGACGGAGTTGATCTGGTTGTTCTTGGCGAGCGCATTCTGCACGTCCTGAGCGGTGATCCCTCGGGCGAGCAGCGCCGTGGGGTTGATCTGCACTAGGAAGTTTGGGGTGTCGCCGCCCCCAACGGCAATCTCGCGGACGCCTGTGACGCGCAGCAGGCGCGGGCGCAGGGTGTAGAGGGCCAGCCGGCGCAGCTCCTGCGAACTGAGCGTGCGGGAATAAAGGCTGTAGCCCATGATGGGAAAGACCGACGGGTTGAGGCGCTGCGCCGTCACATTGGTCCCGGGGGGGAGCGTAGCTTGGACCTGGTTGATACGAGCCTGCACCTGCTGGAGAGTCGCCTGCATGTCCGTGCCCCACTGGAAGTTAACATCCAGCTCATCGCTGCCGCGCTGGGTTAGGGAGCCGACGCGGGTGACGTTGGGGACCCCCGCGACGGCGTTCTCCAGCGGTCGCGTGATGTTGGCGAGGACCAGCGGGATGGGCGTGTCGCCGGCATCCGCCGTGACGATAATACGCGGGGCCGTTAGGTCTGGAAAAATGGCGACCGGCAGCGATTGGGAGGCATAAAATCCACCCAAGCACAGCAGGACCACCAGCAACAGGATCGCCTTACGATAATGCGCTATAAAGCCGCTAAGGTCCATGAGAGCCTCCTGCACTACCGCCGCTTCCCGCGTTTCTCGGTCCGACGCTCCCGCCTGCGGCGTTACCCGCCCCGCTTCCACTGCCTGTGGCTCCTCCACCGGACCCGTTTGGGGGGGCGGGCTGGGCCGCCGGCGCGGGGGCATTCGGCACGCTTGTGGAGGCCGGGGGCGTGGAGACGCCGGGCGAAGACCGGCTGGGGCTGCTCGGCTGGCCCGGCACCGCCGTCCGTGCGCTCAGGCCGCCGGCTGCCGGTACGCCGACTCCCCCCGCAGCCGGCTGAACCCCAGGGCTGCCGGGCGCAGAGACATCCGGCGCGGGCGCCTCCGAAGAGCCGCCCGGCGCAGGCGCATTTTCCACTGCCACTTTGGTCCCCTCCGGCAGCCCGTACTGCCCGGAGACGGCCACCTTCTGGCCTGCCGAGAGGCCGCTCTGAACTTCGACGCGCCCCTCCGCCGATAACCCCGTCGTGACGGGGACGATGTGCGCGACCGAGTCCGCGCCGACCACGACCACGCTCGTCTTCCGGGTGTCGGGGTCCGTCAGGACCGCCGCCTGGGGGACCAGCAGAATATTCGTCCGGCGCTGCGTAACGATCCGCGCCTGCACCGTCGTGTCGTCCCTGAGACGGCGTCCGGGGTTGGCGACCACCGCAAAGGCCGGCACGGCGCCGCTGGCCGGGTCCACCTGGGAGCCGACCCGGTTCAGGGTCGCCCGGAAGACGTGGCCGGGCAGACTGCTGGCGGTGAAGGTCAGGGTTTCGCCGGCATGAACCTGCGCGGCGGCGTCACCGGGGATGTTGACCTGGAGCTGCAGGGTGTTCAGGTCCGCGATCATGGCGATTTTCGTCGTGGTGTCCACGGTCTCCCCGACGTTCGCGCCGACGAGCGTCACCTGGCCGGAAAGGGGGGCATGGAGCGTATACAGGGCGAACTGCGCCTTCGCGGTGGTCAGCGCGCCGAGGGAATTACGGACCTGCTGACGGGCAACCTGCACGTCCTTTCGCTTGACGAGGTTCTGGATGGACGACGCCTGCGCCGCCGCCAGGGCCTGCTGCTGCCCGGCGACGGTCTGCCGCTGCCCCTCCACGGTCTGCCGCTGGGCGTCTCGCTGCGCCTGGGCCGTCCGCAGAGCGAGCTGCGCCGCCTCGACGTCCTTCTGGGGGACCAGCCCGTCCGCGAGCAGGGTCTGGGCGCGGGTGAGGGTCTGCTGCGCGTTCTGCACCGCAGCCTCGTTGCCGATCAGGGTGGCCTGGGCGCCGCGTAGCGTGGACCGGGCGTTACGCAGGCCGGCCTGCGCCTGTAGGATCGTGGTGCGGGTCTGCGCCTGCTGCTGGAGCGCGTTCGCTTCGGCCTGCTGCACCTGAACCAGATTCTGGCCGACCGTGGCCTGTGCCTGCTGAACCTGGCCCAGCAGTTGCCGCGTGGACAGCCGCGCGATGACCTCGCCTTTCCGCACGCCCTGGCCATAGCGGATGTACAGCCCACTGAGGACGCCGGCGACGGGGGGAGTCAAGGTGGTCTCCCGGCCTGGCAGGGCCTGAAGCGTCCCCGTCGCCGGCAGGATGCTTTCCAGGCTGCCGCGCGTGACGGGGACGATCTGGAGTGTCGGCTGCGGATCCGCCTTTTTATCGGCCTCGGCCGGCGGCTTGGAGCCGCAGCCAAGTAGGGAACCGGCCCCGCAGAGCGCCAGAGCCATCGCGAGGAGGCGGTACGTTTTCACGATTCGATCCAATCCTATTTGATCCAATCCTGTTCGATCCAATCCTGTTTGACGACCTGTTTGGTCCGATCCAGTGTCTGATGTCCGTGCCACCCGGCGCATCATGGCCCGCCCCTGCCGCCGTTGCTGGCGCCGCCCGCCCCAGGCCCGGTCGTACTGGTGCCTGAGGGGCTGGTTCCGGGGTTGCCCGCGCCGGCGGGGCTGGTCCCGCCCGCTCCCGTCGGATTCGGGCCGGGCGTGCCGCCATTGCCAGGGGCTGTTCCCGTTCCCGGCGCCGCTCCTGTTCCCGGCGCCGTACCCGGAGTCGCTGAGTTCCCCGCCGTGCCGCCGCTGACGGCGGCTTCCAGGGCGCTTTCCGAGCTGGCCGCGTCGTAGAGCGCCTGAACATAGGTGATGCGCGCCTGGGCCAGTGCGCTCTGAGCGGTCAGCACGTTGATGAGCGGGAACAGCCCGTTCCGATAACCCAGCACCGTCTTGTCGTAAGTCACCTGGGCAATGTCCCGTGCGGCCAGCGCCGCCGCGCTCTGCGCCCGCGTGCTGGCCGCCGTCAGATAAGCCGCGCTGACAACCGTTAGCGCCGTCTTGCGGGCCGTTTGCGCCTGTGCCCGCGCCTGGTCCAGCACGGCCTGGGCCTCGCGCACCTGCTCTCTGCCCAGGCCGCCGTCCGAGAGGGGCAGGGTGACCGACGCTTGCAGAGTGTCCTGCCGTGAGAACGAGGTCTGATCGTTGCTTCGGATGTCGATCGCCTGAAGGGATAGGGCCGGCTCCCGGTACAGCCGAGCGGCTTCCAGCGCCGCTTCATCGGCGCGGACCGTCGCGTCGGCGGCGCGCACGTCGGCGGACCGCTGCACTGCGAGCGACCGCGCCTGGGCCAGCGTGTAGGAAAGGATCGGCGGAGGGCCGGTGATGCCCGCGACGGTCAGGGGTGCGTCAATGGGGCGCCCGGTGACGTCGTTCAGAGTCTGCTGGGCGACGGCGACATCGTTGGCCGCCCGACCGAGGCTGGCCTGTGCATTGGCGACCGGCACCTGGGCTTGCAGCACGTCGAGCTGGGCGACGTCGCCCGCCCGCTGGCGCCCCGTGGCGGCGGTGAGTCCTAGCTGCGCCTGGCCCAGCGTCTGCTGCGCGACGGCCTGCAAGGCCTGTTTTCGCAGCAGATCGTAATAGGCGGCGGTGACCTGGCCGGCCAGCGCGAGCCGGGCCGACTGGTACTGGGCCTGGGCGGCCGAAAGCTGTAGGCCTGCCTGTTGGACCGTGTAACGCCCCCGGCGGCCGACGGGCAGCGGGACCGTCAGCGTGTTTTGCAGCGTGCCGAACGTTTCGTGGCTGGGCGGCGGCTGGATGACGTTGGCGTTGGAGCCGGACACGGTGGTGTTGAAGGTGATCTGAAAACGACGCTGTGCCTGCGCCTGTCCGAGTCGGGCCTGGGCCTGGGCGAGCTGCTGCGCGGCCGCCCGCGCCGCAGGGTTGGAGGCGAGCGCGGCCGTAACGGCCTGGCTGAGAGTCAATGCCGGGGCGCCGGCTGCCGGTCCGGGCGGGGGCTGCCGTGCAGCCCCCTGGCCCGAAGAGCGAAGGGGAAGGCTAACGGCAAGGCAGACGAGGCCGGCCATCAAGGCCCGGCGGCACTGGGACGGAAGTCCTCGGACAAGCCTTCTGCGGCCGGCACGACCGGCGCGAGGTTCCGCATGAGGCCGAGCCGGCAGCCCATCAGTGAGGGTTTTATTCAAAGGTTGTTGTTCCGCTGCCTTCATATTACCCCTCATTATGTCTGCAATACATTAAGGAGGAGTTAGAGGGAGATTATATTTTTCTAATGTCTCCGCCCTTTCGCGGCTGGTATACTGGGCTTGCCCGCCTGATCGCCGTGAGCGAAATACCTGCCCCCAGGGTGTGAGACAGAGGACTCAGGGCGGCCACGATGGGATGCAGTAGGGCGCGGGTTCCAGATGAAGCGCGTCATGCGGTCGCCCGGCTCGCCTGCTCTCCTTGAGTGTAGGATCGGCTGTAGGGACTACGCCCGCACCCGATGATCTTCAGACTGTAAAGCGGGTCGCACTGATGCGGAAACGCGCGGGCGCCTTCCTGTGTGGTCTTGCGGCGTGCGCCGCAGCCGGGAACCTGGCGGCGGGCGTCGGGCTGCCCCTTGTTCGGGCTGCCCCTTGTTCGGGCTGCCCCTTGTCCGGGACGGCGCGGGCGGCAAGAACCACGCGCTGCGCGCCGCAGACGCCCTGGGGACGAGCGTGCTGCTTGCCGAGAGGTTGAAATCACTCGTCCGGGAGAAGCGGCCGGACTCGAACTCCTGCGACAGCTTCCCCAGCGGCCACGCGACGGCGGCGTTCGCGGTCACGATGGTGGAGTGTCAATGGCACCCGGTGTCAATGGCACCCGAAGGAAGCCCCGCTCTGGTATCTTGGGGCGACTCTGATCTCCTACTCGCGGGTGAGCCTGGATCGCCACTACACGCGGGACGTCATCGCGGGCACGGCCCTGGGATACGCGACGGCGCGTGTCGAGCTAGGGCAGCGGCGGGGGCTGATCCTGCACCCGTTCATCATGCCCTATGACGGCGGCTATGGTCTGCAAATCACCAAGGGCCTCTAGCTCGACGGGTTCACAAGCAGGGTGACCGTTGGTACGAGGTGCAGGCCACCCGCGCGGGCGGCTCAGGAACGGGAGGAAGCCTCTCCAGAGCGCGGGGTTCCGCCCCCTGCCAAGAACGGAGGAGCACGACCTACCACTGAGTCACGAAAAGGCCGGGGCAGGTGACGTGGTCCTGCCCCGGCTATGCTCCTCCTGCGGGTTCCCTGTGCTGTTTTTCCGGGCTACTTCCCGTCCTGGATTCCGTCGGGGTCGTGGCCGTTCTTGATCGCCAGCGCCTTCGCTTGGGCCTAGGCCGAAAGGCTGACGGACGCGGCGGGCGTGCTCCCGAACTTCGCGGGAGGCTCGGGTGCGCCCGCCGACGGGACGGCGGGGCCTTTGAGCGGCAGGACTGAGGCGGCCTGTTCGGCACCGCGACACCATCAACAAGGACCGCGTCTCCTACACGCCGGCCTCGCCGGACGGGCACTCGCCGGACGAGGCGACCCCGAAGCGGGGCGGCTTCGTTTCCTACCCGGAGCCGGTCTGCGGGCCGAAGGTGCATGAGCGTTCCGAGAGCTTCGGCAATCACTACGGTCAGGCCCGGCTGTTCTGGAACAGCATGACGCCACCCGAAAAGGAGCACATCGTCAAGGCATTGCAGTTCGAGTTGAGCAAGGTGGAGACGCGCGCCGTGCGTCAGCGGATGCTGGGCCATCTGAAAGAGATCAACCCCACGCTGGCCTCTTAGGTCGGCGCGGCCTTGGGCGAGACGGCCGGGGCGGCGAAGCCGAGCGGCACGGCGGACTCGGTGAGTGAGACTCAAGTTCTCGCTCAGGCGACCTCGCCGACGACCGCCTCCGGCGGCGTCCAAAGCTCCAAATCCCTGAGCATGGAAGGGCAGCCGGCCAGCGCCAAGGGCCGCAAGGTGGCGATCCTGGTCGCGCCGGGAGTGGACGCCGGGCAGGTCCAGTCGCTCCAGGCGACGCTGAAGGCGCACGGCGCGATGTCCGACGTGGTCGGCCCGCACCTGGGCGTGGTCGGCGGCGTCCAGGCGAAAAGACGTTCGCCAACACGAGTTCCGTCCTATACGACTCCGTGTTCGTGCCCGGCGGGCACGACGGCGCCGCCCTGGAAGCGATGGGGGATGCGCGGGCGTTCGTCGCCGAGGCGTACAAGCACGCCAAGGCGATTGCGGGCGTCGGCGAGGGCGTGGGCCTGCTGAGAGCGGCATTGCCGGAAGGGGCGAAGCCGGGTAATGACGATCGGGCGGCCAGCCATCTGGGCGTCATCACTCAGCCGGACGCTTCCGGCCTGGGGGCGTATGTCGAGGCGATGAGCGACGGGACGGACACGGTGCAGATAATTACTGATGTTCAGATAAGTTTCTAAAAGTAGCCGACCTGCTGGAAACAGGCCCTGATGATCTCAGGCTTTCGGCGCAAGCACTGAGGGGCCAGTCCCTTGCCTTGATTCTCTATGGTCACGTTAGAAGGTAACCCGCCAAAGGGATGAACAACGGGACGCGGCCTCTGCCGCGTCCCTTATTATTTCAGTGCTTCTTCCGCTTCGAGCTCGCGCAGGAGTGGCTCGGCGCGGGCGACCAGCTCTTCCTTGCGCGGGCGCAGCGTGGGCCGCGTCTCGCAGTAGATGGCGAGGGCGCCCAGCGGGTCGAGCGACTCGGTGAGCAGCTTGGAGCGGACGGCGTCGGTGTCGCGGACGACTTCCTTGTGGATCGAGACGGTCAGGAAACTGGGGTTCAGGGCGGCGCGGACGTCGGTTTCGCGCAGGGCGGCCTGCTGCTCGGACTTGATCTTGTAGGCGACCTTGACGATGGCCCCTTCGATGGCCTGCTTCTTGATGGCGGCCAGGATCGCTTCGGTGGGGTCATCGCCCGCCTCGGTCGCGTCTACCTCGATCTCGACAAAGGGCCGCGTCTTGACGCGGACGTGCTTGACGTCGGTCGCGCCTTTCACCAGGTCCACCAGGGCGAAGCCCTTCTCCTCGGACCGCTCCCCGAAGTCAATCCGCTCGATGCTGCCGCTGTAGACGACGGGCGGCTGCTGGCCTTTGTGCAGGTCCTGGTAGCGATGGATATGGCCCAGGGCGACATAATCAAACGGCGGCTGGGTCAGCACGGACAGCGGCACTTCCGGCTCATTGGTCAGGTAGCCGACCTGGTTGGCGCTGAGTTTGGCGTTGGCGACCGAGAAGTGTCCCATAAGGATCGTCGGCAGATCGGGATCGCAGGCGGCGGCCAGGGCGTTGATGCCCGCCGTGTAGCGGTCCACGATGAGCTGCGTCGTCCCCTGAACGCCCTGGTCTTTGTTCTCCTCGCGGGACAGGACGAGGCTCTTGATGAGGTACGGCATGGCCGCGATCTGGACGCGCGCGCCGCTTTTTGTTTCGACAACCGTGTGGTCGGGTCGGTCGAAGACGCGCAGCCTTTCCCCGGCCAGTTCCCCAAAGATCTCGATGGCGTTCGCCCGGCCCTTCGTGTTCGGGATGTCGTGGTTCCCGGCCAGCATGACGACCGGGACACCCGCCCGGGTCAGCTTGGCGAGGCACTGGGCGAACTCGCGCTGGTGGGTTTGGTTGGGGTCGCGCGTCTTGTAGGCATCGCCTGCGAAGACCGCCAGCTCGACCTCGGCTTCCAGGGCAATCGCGATGGCTTCCGCCAGGGCGTCGCGGAAGTCTACCAGACGGGACGGCAGCCCCGTCTGCGGGTCGAACCGGCCATAATTCTCGACGCCGAAGTGGACGTCGCCGAAGTGCATGAGGCGGATGGGTTTAGGCATGGTGTTTCTCGGAAGGACGCCACGGGTTGAAACCCGAGGCTTGGAAAAGCCCACCGTCCAGGGGACGCAAGATCGGCAAGGTGCCGCTGGCTTCCTGTTCTTCCGTCCCCTGGACGGCGGGCACTTGGCAGCCTCGGAATTTATTCCGTGGCGCGGCGGCCTTCGCAAAGGCTCAAACCGGCAGCACTTCCACCACCAGCGGCAGCAGGATGGACTGCGGGTTGGTCGCGGCGGCGATGGCGGGCACATCGTTCAGGAAGTGGTAACAGACGCCGAACGCCGCCGGGCCGGTGATTGCCTCACCTAACCGGAACGCGACGGTCACGTCCCCCTCATACGTCAGCCGTACCGTCATCTCCCGGCAGTCCGGCGGCACCTGGGTAATGGCGACGGCCAGCGCCTTGTCGCTGTCTATCAGGTGAAACCATCGCTGCGGCAGGAAAGTCTCCGCCGTTTCCACTTCCCCGACATAATCCGTCCGCCCCGCCGTCGCCACGGTCCACCGGGCGTGGGGCGCGTCCCCGAACTCCGTTCGCCAGACGATCTCCGGCGCCTTTGCGTCGAGTCTGCCGAACACATACCCGCCCACGCCGAAGTCACAGGTGAGCGTGGGGGAAGTGATAGCGAGCGGCAGGGTGAAGACAATCTCGTCACCCGGCTTCGGCTGTCCCAGGCGATGTGTTACCGTAGCCCAAGACTTGCAGGCGGTAATACCAGTGAGGGTCTCTGCTTGGCAGGCGTCAGCGTATCTTCCTTTTGCCCTGACGCTGGCGCTTAACAAGGAAGCAAGCGGCGAGAGAACGCCAGATGACATCATTGCCGTCTCTGTCTTCCGCGTCACGGAACTGGAACCGTCGAGATGGGGAAGGCCATCATAAACAACGCTGTCAATGCCGCCATCATCGTTGGCTACAAGGGTAAAGCGCTCCTGAACATTTTGCAACTCGCCCTGCGCGCCTTGGCTAAGTCGGAGCGGGTCGCTGATGGGTGCCTCTTCCCCGTATCGGGTGAGTTGAAGCAGCATCTCTGAGAATGGACCGAGTGAAACCGCGAAATCGAGGTCAAGCATAGGCACATCGATGCTACCGCCGTAATTGGAAAGATAGAAAGGAATCGGCTGACCGTTCTGGGTCAAGAGGCGAAACGAGGCTGTCAAAGCCGCGAAGAAGTCGGCGGACTCCTTCGTGTAGCGACCTTCCTGATTTGCAGCAAGAGCGGCCATAGTTCCCGGTTGTGGGGGTATCTCTACCCTCGCCATCAAGGGATAAAGAAACCGCCGGATGCCGTGGGTTTCACGGACGCGGATGCGGGCCAGGATTTCGCTCATTTTGATAGGGTCTCCTCGAAGATTGCAGCAATGTGGTCTACGGTATACTGCGTCGCCCCCTGGCTGCCCTCGAAGACCGAGTACGCGGCTTTGCCCATCGCCTCCCGCGCGTCGGCGTCTTGCAGGAGGCGCACGAAGGCGTCGGTCAATTGCTGCGTCTGCGCTTCTTTGTCGGATTCATCGGCGGAGGTCTGGGCGATGCCACCGCGCTCAATGAAGTCGTCAATGATCTGTGGGAAGTTCTTCATGGAGGGACCGACGACGATAGGTTTGGCGTAGACGGCGGGTTCCATGATGCTCTGTCCGCCGTGGGGGATGAGCGTACCGCCGACGAACACGACGGTGGCGAACCGGTAGGCGGTCGCAAGCTCGCCCAGCGTATCCCCAATCAGGACATCGGCGGATGGGTCGCCCGGCGCGGGACCGGAGCGGCGCTTGACATGCCAGCCCTGCCGCTCGGCGAGGAGGGCAACCGGCGTAAAGCGTTCAGGATGGCGCGGGACGATTAGGAGGCGCGCGTTTTCCAGGCCGGGCGTCTCTCGAATGCGCCGCAGGGCGTCCAGCAGAATCTGCTCTTCCCCTTCGTGGGTGCTGCCGGCGACGATGAGCGGGGCATCCGAAGCCGTCAGGGCGAGCGACTGGTCCAAAGCCTGCGCCTGGGCCTCGGTGACGTGCTTCTCCACCAGGCTGCGGTCGTACTTGATGTTGCCGCTGACGCGCAGTTTGCTGGGCGGCGCCCCCATTCGCTGCAAGCGGTCGGCGTCCTCCCGCGACTTGGTCAGCAGCAGCGCATAGTTCTGAAAGATCTGTCCCATGAACGGCTGGAGCCAGCGGTAATACTGGAACGACTGGGCCGAAATGCGCCCGTTGACCATCACAACCGGAATGCCGCGTTTTTTGGTTTCGTGCAGGACATTGGGCCAGATTTCTGTGTCAATCGTGAGGAACAATTGGGGCTGAACCGTGTCCAGCACCTTGTTGGCAATGGAAGCGAGGTCAATCGGGAAGTAAAACGTGTGGCCCGCGCCGTAGGACGCGAACCGCTCCTGGGCGATGGCCTGCCCGGTCTTAGTGATGGTGCTGAACACGAACCGCGCCTGCGGGAACCGTTGCGCCAGGGCATGGGCCAGCGGCTGGACGCTCAAGGTTTCGCCGACGGAGCAGGAGTGTATCCAGACCGTCGGGCGACCGTCGGCCTTAAGGCTGTCCGGGAGATAGCCCAGCCGCTGCTTCAGCGCGGGCAGGTACTTTTGGTGCCGCCAGGCGCGATACAGGAAGTAAGGGGTCAGCAGGATCACCCAGGCGCTGAACAAGAAACTGTAAAGGGAATACATAGGCAGGACTAGGCGCTGTTGGTCGTGCTGAACATGGCGATGACGCGCTCCAGATCGGCCTCGGTGTCCACGCTTACCGTGTCGTGCGGCGTTTCGGCCACATGGATGGGGACGCCGTTCTGCAAGAACCGGAGCTGGTCCAGGCTCTCGGACAGTTCCAGCGAGGATTGCGGCAGGCTGTGGTACAGGTCCAGCGCCTCGCGCGCGTAGGCGTACAGGCCGATGTGCTTGAAGTGCTGGACGCGGCCCGTTCCCGCGCGGTCGTAGGGAATCGGGTAGCGCGAAAAATAGAGCGCATTCCCGTCGTTCGCCGTGACGACCTTGACGTTGTTCGGGTCGGCGGCCTCGGCGGCGGAGATCGCCACTTTTAGCGTCGTCACCCGCGTTCCGCTGCCATCCGTAAAGGGTGCGAGCATCAGTTCCAAGTGGTCGGGCCGCAGGGTCGGCTCGTCGCCCTGGATGTTGACATAAATGTCCGCGTCTGTCCGCGTCAGGACCTCATGCACCCGGTCCGTGCCGGACGGGTGCTCGCCGGTCAGGACGATGGGGATGCCTGCCGCCTCGCAGGACGCCTGGATTTCTGGGCTGTCCGTCGCCACGGCCAGATCGGTCAGCAGCGGCGAGCGCTGGGCGTTGAGATAGACCCAGTGGATCATCGGTCGGCCCGCGATCTCGCGCAGCGCCTTCCCCGGCAGCCGGGTCGAGTTGAACCGGGCGGGGATGACGCCCATGATTTTCAGGTGGTTGGTCATAGCTTCTGGGGGCAGGGAAGGCTAGTCTGATGCGAGACATATATTATGTTCGTCGCGCGCTCTGACTGACGGGGAGCCGACCACGCTGTCTCCGTACCCGTTCAAGCCATTCGGAAACGAGAATCCAGTGAGCGGACACGGCCATACTTACCAGCACATCAAAACACATCAGTCTCAGCCAGTCAGTTCCGAATTGATGCCAAGTAGAAAGAAGTGGCTGGACCAAAAGACCGCCGATGAACGAGCCTGAAAAGCAGCAGCCGTATCTAGCGAGTTTACTCATCAGATTCCTCTCTTTCCGACGCTATCTCCGCCAAATCCGCCGGGCGCAGGTGGATCAATTTAATCCGCCAGTGGTCGCCGAAGCGCTCCCTGACGGCCGCATCGTCGTCAATCAGGCGCTTCCTGCCTCCTTGTACCCAGTACGTTTCCGTCTGCGGCCAGGAGTAGACCAACTTGCCCTCAGCGGCTTCAGCCAGCGTCAGCGGCGGGCCGTCGGAGACGATGGCTGCATCTTCCGGCGAGGGCAGGGGCTGAACCAGCCGCTGCCAGCCGTCGCCGAAGCGCAGGCGGCCACAGGTGGGCGAGAGGAGCAGGCGCTTGACGCCGTTCTCGACAAACCAGATGCGCCGGTCGTCGTCCACGGGAACGCGGATCAGTCGCCCTTCCAACTGCGCGGGGGAAGGAGTGGCCGTCCGGCGCCCGGGCGCGGGCGTGCCCCGCGCGCCGTCGGAGGGAACGGACGTGGAAACGATCTCCACCTGCCCGACCTCGGTTAGAAACGACGGCGGCGCGTAGACGGCGACGAGTTCCGCTTCAAAGTGGCCGGCCTCGTCAATCGGGAACAATCCGCCCCCGCCGCCCTTGACGGTATAGAAATAGGTGACGTTCTGCCCATCGGCGGCGGGCGTGATCTGCCGCGCCTCCAATTGTTTCTCGAAGGCGACGCGCTCGATGACCCGCCACAGGACCAGGCCCAGCGCGGGGGCGGGCAACTCGCCCGACGCGCTCTTAGGCGACCCCGCGCCGCCGAGCAGGCCGCCGCGCCCGCTGGTGAGGTCAATCTGCGCCGTCACGAAGACGGCCTGCGGGTGAGCGGCAAGGTCATCCATGCTCTTATTATACCGCGCTGGGTCAGGGAATGATTAAGACCTGGCCGACCCGGATCAGGTTCGGGTCGCTGATTTTATTCGCCGATGACAGAGCCTCCGCCGAGACGCCGAACCGGCGGGCCAGAGCGTCCAGCGTATCCCCAGATTGCACGACGTAGGTGTGTGTCCCCTCGGGAGGTCTTGTTGACGGAGACGGCGGCTCTTGAGGCGTTTCGGGCGATGCCTTTGGCGCAGGCTTTTTTCCCGGCGCAGGCGCCTGATCATCTGGGGGGCCCAGTTTCTCAGTCTGGGTAGGCTGCGCCGGTGCGGATGCCGGCTTGCCTAGGTCGCCGCCCGTCATGGACTGCTTGATGAATTCTTTAAGCTGATCCAGGGTTCCGGTGACAACTCCAGTTGATAAATCAACTGGCTTCTACGGACTTACACCGACGGTGTGTTGCCCCACACCAACTCACTCTTCAGCAAGAGCGATGCTCTTGTGGATTGCGACTCTTATGACAACGAAGTGAGACGGTGTGAACGGAGTGAGACGGTGTGACTGGTGGCCCAACGTGTTCCCAAAGCAAAAATAGGTGTCTCAGCAGGCGAACCTGCAAAAGCCTATTCTCAGCACGGGCGGAACATTCGTGGCTCCCGTTTCCTGTTTTATACTTTCCGTTGTATCTGTATGCTTGGATTATACCCGAAAGACAAATATCGTGCCATAGGAATGGCACGGCACTATTCATCTCCCCCATAAATGGGGAAGACTTCCGCGCTTTTCGTTAAAGACATTGCAATCCACCCCCACCTTGTGGACGCCACGGACACTGCCTTTGTCCGTGTATTGCCAGAACGTCCAATCACGCCACGGATGTTGGGGGAGTTGTGGATGTGAGCGGTAGCTCGCGATCCACAGCGGGTACTGGCTGAATAAGTCCTGGGGCGGAGGGCGGCCCTGCTCAGGGCTGTCGCCGTGACGCTCATTCTGTCCCGCATGGCGCGGCCTTGCGTGGTGATGGCGCCCCGGATGATGATTTACCTTGTGCTGTCCGAGCATGTGCTCATTCCAGAAACTAGGATAGACGTAGATGATCGGCTTACGCCCATAGTGCTTTTCCACTGCTTGGAGCCACTCATGGCTGCGCTCGATGATGACTTCGTTCGCCTGCCCGCCTGTCTTTTCCAGATCAAACACCGGTGGCAGATCGGCTGCCTCTAGCGGACCGACCGTGTTGACGAAAAGCTCAACCTGGTGGGCGACGGCGAGATTTGGGCGGAACAGGTGGTAGGGGCCACGGATGACACCGGCTTCCCGCGCCTCATGCCAGTAAGTGTGGAACATCGGGTCAACACCGTGGGGAACTTTGGAATGATGGCCATTCGCGTGATTGGGGTCGGTTGCTCTTATGAAGGCAAAATCAACTCCATGGACGGCTAAAGTGTTGTGGTGTGTCGTGCCCTTTCCACTCCGCGCAACCCGGCGCGGACCTGGCGGCGTCGTCCCGACTTTCTTGACTGTCTCCCAGTTGATGGAATCATCGAAGTAAGAAACGTCGATGCCGAGCGCTCGCACCGCAGGCTTTTCCTCTGACGTAGACCCTGATGGTCTCATGGCGTATCTCCTGAGCCGCAGCAGCTTCCAGACGCCCGCGCCCCATTATAACGGATCGGCTTCTTTGGGAAGCCGGTTGATCCAGCGGGGGCGGGCGCTCACGGGCTGCGCGGAGCGGTGGACAATGATCGCGGTGATCGCCTCGTCCGGCCCAAAATCGGCGTGGGGACTGGTCTCGACGACGAACGCGATGCCGCGTTTCACGTCGTCCTCGTAGAAGAGGTTGTACCCGATCCCTGTGTCCGGATCGGGGGGGCCGTAGGAATAGCCGCTCCCGTGGAGCGCGGTGTGTTTGCCTGCGACCCGGCTCAGGCGGTTCCCAGCGGAGACGCCGTCGCGTGTGGTGAACTGTGGTGAGTCGGTCTCGATCTGGACGACCTTGTCTGAGCGGTAGACGACTTCCACATAGCGCCTCGCGAGGTGAACCGCGTCCTCATAGCTGTGGCGCTGCAAGGCGTGCCGGTACTTCGCTGTGTCGTAGGCGTCGGCGGGCGTCCGCCCCGCCCAGAGGTCATAGGTCAGCCCCTGGAACTGCCGGGACAAAGTGGGGCCGTGGAGCAAAGCATGGACCGTCTGGCGATTCATGCCCAGGTGCGTCCGGCCGATGCTCTGCCCCGGCTCGATGAGGAACGGGGCCTGCTCCGGGCCTGGGGCAGCGGAAAGCGACGTGCCCAGCGTGAGAAGCCACGCGGCGCGTACAGCGCGTACAGCGGCCCACCCTATTTTTCTGCTCGTCCTTCCCATATGTCCCCTGTCAGCAGCCGTGCTTCCGGGCCAGCGCGTCCTGCGTCTCCGAGTCGAGGACGCCGCCGGCCTCGGCGCGGCCCAGGATGTCGTGCTGGAAGCGAGCGAGGGAGACCTGCGTTTCGGCGTCAAAGACGCCCGTGACCTCCCCGGCGTAGAAGCCCAGGTTTTGTAGGCGCGACTGTATCCCGAGCACCAAGGGGCGCTCCGGCACACCCTGGTTTATAGGGTCCAGATGACCGATCTGCAACGGGAGGTGCAGATCGAGGGCGTGGAGGGTGAGTTCGCCGCTGGTCGCGTGGGCGGGGACCTCTTCTTGCAGGAGGCCATCGGCGGCGGTGGCGCCGGTCCGGGTTTGGCCGGCGACTTCGAGGGTATAGCGGGCGGCGGAGAGCGGCATCCCGTCTCGATCCTGTAACAGAATTTTGAGCATGGCCGTCGCCCGTTTCATCACGAACTGGTGTGACTGGCCGGTCGCCCGCGAAAGAGACTTGTGCGTGTGCTCGGGAATGAAGACGACGTCGCCGGGATTCAGGACGTTGGGGTTATGCCGCGTCTGCCGGAGGCGCGCGTTCCGTGGGTGGCTCCATATCACGGCGAAGTCGGAAAAGCCGTAATGGGCGGCGAGACTGGTGAGGCATTCGCCTAGCTTGACAGTATGTTCCCTCTCCATGTGCTTACTCGCCTTTGTCCCGAAAAGGTCGGACCTTGTAAAGATGTGAGGAGCGGTCCGCCTGCCGCAGCGACTCGCCGATGCTGCCCAAGACCTGCCCGTTGATGGGGGCGGCGATGACGATGCCGAGCGCGTCCCGGTGCAGGCGCTCCAGGCCGTTCTCGCGCAGATACCCCGCCTTGCCCGCGATGGCGATGGCGTCCGTGGTCATCTGCAAAGCGCTCTCCGACAGAAATAGCTTGGCGGTCATGGTCGCCCCATCGGAGGGGAACAGGCCGCCCCCGCCGCCCTTGACGGTATAGGAGCCGGTGACGTTCTGCCCATTCAGGTCAATCTGCGCCGTCACGAAGACGGCCTGGGGGTGTGCGGCTTCCTCCATATTAAACGTGTCCGACCTGCCATCGCGGCGGATGCCTACCTCCGTGACAGACGGCGTGTTCTTGTCAGTCCTTATCCATCCCTTCGGAAAAGTCGTTCCGGTGAAGCGTTAGAGATGTCACCTTCGCAGCCGCATCCTCAGCGGGGCCGCTCAACTCAACGGTGATCCAGACATTGAGCATCGCCTTGTCATTGGGGTAGTAGAAGGCGACAGAGTACGGGTTGCCGTGCGGGGGAGGCGTGACCGTGTGCCGCTTCCCGAACACCCGCTCTAACGCATCAACCGTGAGAACGGCGTCTTTCGCCAGCGTCAAGTCCAGGTATACAGGCCGTCGCGCCCCGACCGGCAGGTGCGCGTGAGCCTGTTCCGAGTCTATCTCGATATAGCCGGATCGGAAGTCTTTGTCACGGGGCGTCACCTGACACTCCGGGCTGCCGTTGTCATTCTTCCACGGACCAACGTGCTCGGCGACGCTTTGCACAGTGGCATGCTTGTCTAGTAGGCGCTCAGTGAGCTGCTTGATCTTCTCCGTCAGCATCTTCGTTCTCCTCGCCAGAGCCGGCCGCGCCGCGCGCCCCCCTGCATGAGTGTGGGCGGGCTGCGCGCTGCCGCGCAGTGGATGAAGCAGAGCTAGGGCCGCTAGGGAGGGGAGAAGCGCGCGAACGCCTAACTTCTTCGCCAATCTGTTGGCAGGATTAGTAAAATTTCCCCATTTCATCTTCGGTCTCCCAAGCGTCCGCTTCTTCCGGCAGTCGTCGGTAAGCTTGATCAGCTTTCTGCTGGGTCGCATATGCCGCATTCACCTGTTTTCCTGCTGCCACCGCCCCGTCATAGGCTTTTTGGATCGCGCTGGGGTCTGCGTGAGGGTTCAGCCGCAACTTCTCATAGTGGCTATTGACGTTCTTGAAATGCGCCTGTGCATGATTATAAGCCAGAATCGTTTTAGTGCTGTTATGGAGCGTGTTTTCACGATGAGTGGCGTGCGCTCCGTAGATGCTGTCGTTGAGGGCTTGGGCGCAGGGCTTGCGCTTGTCGTGTGCATCCAACGGGTGCTGTTGGGCCTGCTTGGCCGTACCCGCAAAGATTCCCGTAGCGTTATGAATCGCTTGCGCCTGCTGGGCGGGTGTCTCCCCAGCCACCCCGTGCAATTCTGCCGCCTTCTGCTGGGCGAGGAGATACCACTGTTCGGCATGCCGACTCTCATGATAGACCGTCTTCGCCAACTCCTTGGCCCGCACTTCGGAGAGGTTGTTCCTGTTCAAAAGATTGTTGTTGATCATAAGCTTCCACTTGTCAAAACTAAGCTGGCCATCGTCTGTGGGAAGGTCACTCGGGAGTATGCCAACCTTAGGAACGCCGCCCTTGTGGAGCTGCGCGTTCGTGAGGTCCTCAATCCGCTGTTGTCGTTGCGCGCTCGTAAGATGCGGCCACGCTTTTTGCAGGTGCTTGAAGCCGTGTGCAAATTCCTGCGCGTTGGCGGGCGTGTTCAGGCCAAACCCGGCGCACGGCTTGTGGTGGGCCTCATGGGCGGCCTTGCCATGCGTCTTAGCGGCCTCTGGGTTCAGGATCGGCAGAGTCTCCTCCACGAAAGGGACGCGCTGGATGGGACGCATCGGGCGCAGAGAGTTGTCGGGCATCGGAAGCCTCTCTAGACCTTGTACAAGTGCGAAGACCGGTCTGCCTGACGGAGCGACTCGCCAATGCTCCCCAGCACTTGCCCGTTGATCGGGGCGGCGATGACGATGCCGAGAGCATCCCGGTGCAGCCGCTCCAGGCCGTTCTCGCGCAGATACCCCGCCTTGCCCGCGATGGCGATGGCGTCCGTGGTCATCTGCAAAGCGCTCTCCGACAGAAATAGCTTGGCGGTCATGGTGGCCGCCTCGACCGGCGGGCGCGCATTTTGGGGCAGCGAGGCCATCTGGGCGAGGGCATAAACGTGGGTGCGCATCACGCTCAGGAGGGACGCAAGCTGCGAGACGCGGACGCGGACGCTTTCGTACTTCTCGAAGGAGTTGTTGGCCTTGACGATGTCCAGCAGCCGCCCGAACGTCCCCAGGGCGATGCCCGTGGCGACGATGCCCGAGTGCAGGCCGGATTGCATGTCCAGGTTGATGATCGGGCCGATCTTGCCCGGCTCCCCCACCCGCTCGGCATCGGGAACCAGCGCGTCGTCCAGCCCGACCACGCCGCTGTGCGTCCCCTGCAAGCCCATCGAGTCCATCGGCTCGCCGATCCGCAGGCCGGGGTTGTCGGACGGGACCAGGAAGAAGCCTTTGCCTTCGGTCGTGTCCGTCATCACCATGTAGACGGCTGCGTGGCCTGCGCCGGTGCAGAAGGCTTTCTGGCCGTTCAAGTGCCAGATGCCTTTTTCCCGGTAGGCTTTGGTGTTCAGGACGCTCTTGTCCGCGCCGACGCCGCTTTCGGACCAGGCCGACGCGCCCAGGGCCTCGCACGAGATGCGTGGGAGGTACTTGCGCTTCTGGTCCTCGGTGCCGGCCTGGGCGATGCGGTTGGCGGTCAGCGTGTGCAGCAGGAGGACGAAGGCAGTCGCGGGGGCGATGCGGGCGGTCTGCTCGACGGCGTAGGTGACATTGAGCGTGTCCAGGCCCAGGCCGCCGTATTGGGGCGGCGTTTTCATGCCCAGCAGGCCGTGCGCGGCGAGCCGCCGGATGTTGGCTTCGGGAAACTCGCCTTCATTGGGACGGGCTTCTTCGGTGTGTACGGTCAGTTCTCCGTGGAGGAGGTGCTGTACGGTGTCGCCGATTTTGATGCCGGAGTACAGCTCCCGTGGGTCTTGATCCCAGGTCAGAACCATGAGTGGGTGGTCCCTTTCTGCCTTTCAGTATAGCCGATTGGCAGAGCCGGTGTCAACGCGCCGGTGTGTCCGGGGCACGTCTGAATGGGCCTGAATGTTTGAATGGGCCTGAATGTTTTGGCGGCATCTGCCGAAGATACGGCCAGAGACCGATTACAGAGATTGACTGCCGTTAGAACGTCGAAACATGATGCCAGCCCCTTTGCCCGATAATGAAGATGCCCGGCTCCGAGCTTTGCGCGATTATCAGGTATTGGACACTGCCGCAGAAGCCGACTTCGATGATTTTACGAGCCTCGCCGCCCACATCTGCGGCACTCCCATCGCTCTCATCAGCTTGATCGACTCGGACCGGCAGTGGTTCAAATCGAAGGTGGGGCTGGACGCCGACGAAACGCCGCGTGACCAGGCCTTCTGCGCGCACGCGATCCACCAGCCCGGCGTCTTCACCGTCCCCGACGCCCAGGCCGACGCGCGCTTTGTCGGCAACCCGCTCGTCACGGGAGCGCCCGAAATCCGCTTCTATGCAGGCGCGCCCCTCGTGACCGAAGACGGGCTTGCGCTGGGGACGCTGTGCGTCATTGACCGCGTGCCGCGCACCCTGACGGCGGATCAGGAGCGCGCGCTGCAAGCGCTCTCGCGCCAGGTCATCGCCCGTCTGGAGCTGCGCCGCCGGCTCGTCGAGCGCGAGAAGGCCGAGCGGGAGATGCGACGCAGTGAGGCTCTCAAGGCGGCGATTCTCCAATCCGCGCTGGACTGCATCATCACCATCAACCAGGACGGACGAGTCCTGGAATGGAACCCGGCGGCGGAGGCGACGTTCGGCTACCGCCGGGCCGAAGTCATAGGGCGCGACCTGGCGAACCTGATTCTCCCCCCCGCCCGGCGGGAAGCGCACCGGCGCGGGATGGCCCGCTATCTGCAAACGGGCGCGGGGCCTGGACTAGAGAAACGCATCGAGATCACGGCCGTGCGGTCGGACGGCTCGGAGCTGCCCGTGGAGCTGGCGATCACGCCGATCCGCCTGGAAGGCGAGGCGCCCGTTTTCACCGCCACCCTGCGGGACATCAGCGAGCGCAGGCAGGCCGAGCAGGTCTTGGGCGACCAAGAGGAGCAGTACCGCCTGCTCTTCGAGAACGCCACGCATGGCATCTACCGCACCACGCCGGACGGGCGCATCCTGCTCGCCAACCCCGCCCTGCTGGAGATGCTGGGCTATGACAGCTTTGAGCAGCTCGCGGCACGCAACCTGGAAGCCGACGGCACGGAAGCCGCTTACGCGCGCGACGACTTCAGGGGCCGGCTGGAAGCGGCGGGCGAGCTGCGCGGGCTGGAAGCGACCTGGGAGCGGCGCGACGGGCGGAAGATTTTCGTGCGCGAGAACGCGCGCCTCGTGCGCGATGCCGCCGGCGCCCCGCTTTTTTACGAAGGCTCCGTCGAAGACATCACGGCCCGTAAAGAGGCGGAAGAGGCGCTGCACCAAAGCGAGGCCCGCTTCCAGCGCAACGTCGCCAACGCCCCCGGCATGATGTACCAGTTCGCACTGCATCCCGATGGGTCGGTGCAATTCCCCTACGTCAGCGACGGCTGCCGCGAGATGTTCGGCCTGGAGCCATCGGCGATCATGCAGGACCCACTTTCCCTCATTCGCATGATCCACCCCGAAGACCAGGCGAGTTTCCAGGCAACCGTGGCGCAATCGGCACAGACACTACGGCCCTGGAAGTGGGAAGGGCGCTTCTTCCTCGTCCCTACGAGTGAGCCGAGATGGGTGCAGGGCGCTTCCCGGCCCGAGCGCCAGCCGGATGGCCGCATCGTCTGGGACGGTCTTCTGATGGACATCACCGAGCGCAAAGCGGTCCAGGAGGCTTTGCAGCACTCCCACGAGGAATTGGAAGACCGGGTTCGGGAGCGCACGGCGGCTCTCGCCGGCGCGAACGCGGCTTTGCAGAGGGAAAACGGGGAGCGCCGACAGGCGGAGGAGGCCCTGCGGAACAGCGAGCAGCGCTACCGCTCCCTGGTCGAGCATTCGCCGGAAGGCATTGCGGTTTACAGCGACAGCCGCCTGGTCTACCTCAACAGGGCGGCTACGGTTTTGTTGGGGGCCGAGACGCCGGACCAACTCTTGGGCCGGCCCATTTTGGATGTGGTCCACCCCGACTGGCGCGACGTAGCCCGCGAACGCGCCCGTCTCAGCCAGCAGAAGGGACAGTCCAGCGGGCTGGCCGAGTTCCAGTACCTGCGGCTGGACGGGAGCGCGGTGGATGTCGAGGCGGTCAGCACCCCCATTCTGTACGAAGGAAAGCCCGCCGGCCAGGTGCTGATCCGCGACATCACGGGGCGCAAGCAGGCGGAGCAGGAAATCTACCATCTGCACGCCGAGCTGACGCGGGCCTATGACCGAACGCTGAACGCCTACGACGCGACGATCGAAGGCTGGTCGCGCGCCCTGGACTACCGCGACCACGAGACGGAAGGACATTCCCGGCGCGTGACCGAGCTGTCCCTGCGCCTCGCGCGCGCCCTGGGCATCGGCGAAGAAGAATTAGTCCATGTGCGGCGGGGGGCGCTGCTGCACGACATCGGCAAGATGGGCGTCCCGGACCGCGTCCTGCTCAAGCCCGGCCCGCTCGACGACGACGAATGGGAACTCATGCGCCGCCACCCGTCCCTAGCGCGCGAGATGCTGGGGCCAATCGCCTTCCTGCGGCCTGCTCTGGACATCCCCCACTGCCATCACGAGAAGTGGGACGGCACCGGCTATCCGCAGTGTCTTCAGGAGGAGGCAATCCCGCTCGCCGCGCGGCTTTTCGCAGTCGTGGACGTGTGGGATGCCCTGCGCTCCAACCGCCCGTATCGCAAAGCCTGGGAGCGGGAGCGCGTGCTGGACCACATCCGGGGCCTGTCCGGGACGCACTTTGACCCGCAGGTGGTCCAAGCCTTCCTGGTCTTGATGGCCGAGAGCGCGGAGCGACCGGCGTTCGCGCTGGCCGCGTGATTTCCCGTTCATTTTCTGGACGCTCCGGGTATACTGAGCATCACCAATCCGGGCGGCATGGAGGCCCCTGGCTTTAGCCACGGGGAGGAAATGCCGCCTTGCCTTTCCTGCGAAGCAGGAACTAGTTCCGAAGGCAAGATATTCTCTTGTTTTCGTTTCAATGTCTGCCTCTTAGGGTATATAAATATGTCCAAAGGCACTCTTCGGAGACAACAGTTCTGGACATAAGCGAAGACTCCACGGTTGCAGCAACTCACGCCTTTTTGCTGCGTAAAGTCTTCGGAAGGTTCTGTTTTCAACAGAAATGGCCTCCGCGTGAGCGGTATGGCACGGGCTTGACTGTAAGCAAGCCTATGGATGGCACGAGACAGGGATGTTCTTAGAGGCATAGCCTTTCGTGACTGTCAAAGCCCCTGGCTTTAGCCACGGGGTTACTTACTGACTTTCATGCTCGGAGCGCCTCCTATGACTTTGCCGTTTCGCCCGCCTGCCGTCCCACTCGTCACGCATGATCCCTACTTCAGCGCGTGGTCCGTTTCCGATACGCTCACTGAAACCGAAGTCCGCCACTGGACCGGAACCAATTACGGCCTGTGCGGCCTGATCCGTATTGACGGCCAGACTTTCCGCTGCATTGGGATGTTCCCACGGGATGTGCCGGCGATGGAACAGGTGGGCCTGGAGGTGACGGCAACGCACACCGTCTATGCGTTCGAGGCCGGCGGAGTCCGTCTGACCCTGACGTTCCTGTCGCCGCTCCTGCCGGATGACCTGGATGTGCTGGCCCGGCCCGTGACTTACATCACCTGGGAGGCACGGGCGACCGACGGCGGGACGCACGACGTTTCGGTTTATCTGCACGTCCAGGGCGAGTGGGTCGTCAACAGAGCCGACCAGCCGGTGATCTCCGCCCGCTACCGCCAGCCGGGCATGGACGTCCTGCGGATGGGGTCGGCGAAGCAGCCGATCCTGGAAACGGCGGGCGACAACCTGCGGATTGACTGGGGCTACGTCTATCTCGCCGTACCGCAGGGAGCGGGGAGCGCCACCGCTTTGGTTGAGGCCGATCCCGGACGCCAGGCGTTCCTCCAGACCGGCGTCCTGCCGGATGCGGACCAGATCGCCGCCCCGCGCCCGGCCCACGACGGCTGGCCGGTCCTGGCCTGCGCCTTGCCGCTCGGCGAGGTTTCCGAAGCGCCCGTCGCGCGCCACGTCTTGCTGGCCTATGACGACGTTTTCTCCATCGAGTATTTTTACCGCAAGATCCGCCCGTACTGGCGTCGAGACGGCGCCGGGATTGCCGAGCTGCTCCAGACCGCCGAGCGCGACTACGAGCCGCTGACCCAGCGTTGTGCGGCCTTTGACGCCGAGATCGCCACTGACCTGCAAAACGTCGGCGGGGAGGGCTTTGCCGCGCTGTGCGCCCTTGCCTTCCGGCAGTGCATCGCCGCGCATAAACTGGCGGTGGACTTCGACGGCACGGCCCTGTTCCTGTCCAAAGAGAATTTTTCAAACGGCTGCATCGCCACGGTGGACGTAACCTATCCCTCCGCGCCGTTTTTCTTGCTCCTGAACCCCGCCCTGCTGCGGGCCATGCTGACGCCCATCCTGGACTACGCGAGCACGGCCCGCTGGCGGTTCCCCTTCGCGCCGCACGACCTGGGCACCTACCCGCTCTGCAACGGTCAGGTGTACGGGGGGGGCGAGCGCTCCGAGGAGGACCAGATGCCCGTCGAGGAGTGCGGCAACATGCTGATCCTGCTGGCCGCCTTGACCCAGGTGGAGGGGCACACGGAGTATGTGCAGAAATACTGGCCGCTGCTGACGGAGTGGGCCGAGTTCCTGCGCACCGAGGGCTTGAACCCGGAAAACCAGCTTTGCACCGACGACTTTGCCGGGCACCTCGCCCACAACGTCAACCTGTCGCTCAAGGCGATCATGGGGCTGGGCGGCTTCGCCGCCCTGTGTGAGAAGACGGGCCGGACGGAGGACGCAGCGGCCTACCGCCGAACGGCGCAGGCGATGGCCGACGAGTGGGTGGCGATGGCCGACGACGGCGACCACTACCGCCTGGCCTTCGACAAGCCCGGCACCTGGAGCCAGAAGTACAACCTGGTCTGGGACACGCTGCTCGGCTTGAACCTATTCCCGCCGGACGTTGCCCGCAAAGAGGTCGCCTACTACAAGACAAAGCAGAACGTCTACGGCCTGCCGCTCGACAACCGCAACGAGTATACGAAGCTGGACTGGATCGTCTGGACGGCGACGCTGGCCGAGGACCCCGCCGACTTCGCCGCCCTCGTCGAGCCGCTCTTCACTTGGGCCGACGAGACCCCCACCCGCGTCCCGCTGACCGACTGGTTCTGGACGACGGACGGCAAGAAGGCCGGCTTCCAGGCCCGGTCGGTCGTCGGCGGGCTGTACCTCCCGCTGCTCAAAGACCCCGCCCTCTGGCGGAAGTGGGCGGCACGCGCCAGGCCGGCCGAATAGCCGGTCAGCGAACGGCGGGCGGCGCAGGGTGGAACCCCTGAAAATAGTTTCTGCGGCCTATTGTGTTTTTGTCAACATAGTCGTATAATGGGATCAGCAGGCCAGAGGCGAAGCGGCAGCCATCTTCCAGTGGCATCTGCCAAGCCTGCCGCGACAGCCAACTTCCTGGCCGGGGACGGACGACACTCTGTTCCACTTGTGCGGGAGACGTTTCCACTTGTGATGCAACTGCGATCCAAAGGAGACGTATCTCATGAATTCACTGTTCAAGCGTGTCACCCTTCCTCTGCTGGCGGTCGTCGCCGCTGCCCTCTGCGCCCCCGCACGAGCCGCCACCGCCTCCTGGGACCTCTGCCAAGCCGACCCTGACACGCCTTACGGCATCGTCGAGCAAGTCGAGTGTAGCATGACTGGACCGAGCTACTGGCAAACGGCGGTCTACCATAACGACCGCCTCGGGGGTGGTGGCCCCGCTCCGTACACAAACGACCAGGTCAACCTCTACGGTGAAGGCGATTTCTATGATCCGTCAGTCGGGCATTACTACAGATTCGACATGACTAGTGGCGGCACCTACAGCGGCACCTACAACTGCTATTGCATATGCAGTGGCATCTACTACGAGGGTCCTGACAGCGGCCAGACCTGGTATGCGTCCACAGGGGGCACCCGCTTCGTCACCCGCTAGCGCCCTATGCCAAAGGCAGGAGGCGTTCTGATGCCGCGCCGCCGCACGGGTATCAACCGTGCGGCGGCGTTTCCTCTTCCCCTTCCGTCAGGAGGTTCACCCGTGAACAGACTGTCATCCCACTGTCCCGTCCCTCGGCCCTGCCGGCAAGCGATGTTGCTTCTTTTCCTCCTTGCCGGGCTTCCCGTCGCCACCGTCGCCCAGAAGCCCGCCACGCCGCCTGCGGTAACGCCCGCCGCGCCCTCTCCTGCTCCGGTGACGCCTCCCGCCCTCACTGCGCCCGTCCTCACGCAGAAACAGATGCTGGACGGGGACACCCGCCTGGACCGGCCCGTTACCCTCGACGTCATCAGCGTCCCCCTCGGTGAAGTGCTGCAAAAGGAAAGCCTGGACAAGAGCACGGACAAGATGGAGGATGCCAATAGGTTCCTCCTCACCGCTGCCCCCACCTGCGCCGACCTCAAGCTCCAGATTCGCCTGAACAAGCGCCCCCTGCGGACGCTCATGCAGGCGCTGGCCCAGATGCTGCCGGGGACATGGACCCGCACCCGCCACGGCTACCAACTTGCCATGACAAAAGAGGCGGTGAGCGAACGCGCCGAGTGGTGGCGGCTGTTCCTGGGCGAGCGCGAGAAGGCGCTGACGCTCCAGCGGCAGGCAGTGCTGGCCGCCATGCAGACGAAGGGCGACCGGCGCAAGGACAGCGATCCCGACCCGGAGCAGTCGGACCGAGCCGTCGAGACAGACATGGCCGACCAGCACGACTTCTTCCAGGCGCTGCCTCCCGCGCTCAAGGAGCAGATCGCCGCCAACATGGATGGAAGCGGCTTCTATGAAGTGGAACGCATGGGATTTGGGGGTGACATGGAACCGGCCGGCACCATCGGCTGGCTGTCCCAGATGTCGCCGCAGACCCAGGAGACGTTCAAGACGGCGCTGCAAGACAACGTGAACCGTCTGGCTCAAGCTCCGCCGGCCTACCAGAAGTACGCGGCCCGGGCGCAGCAGGACATGGCGGCCCTCGACCCCAGCAAGGTCTACTTCTTGTTCCAGAACGGGGGATTTGTCGTCTACGCCACACCCTTCAACTGCCCGATGTCGGTCAGCAGAATATTAGACCTAAATGTTCCTACGACTACAAACACGCCGCCCCTGAGGCTGGACCAAACAGAGTTGGCCGATGTGGTCTACGGGGGAGCCGAGATGTCGCCGCAGTGGAAGCGCATGGCCGACGCCGTGCGGAAGATGGGCGACGCGGCACCGCCGGAGCGGAAGCTCCTCGCTTATCGCGTGTACGGGATGGGCGAGGCAGCGCCGCCGGAGTGGAAGCGGCTGGCCGCCTACCAGCGCAGTCGCGTCTGGCCCAACCTCCTGCCCAAGCTGCCGCCCGATGACCACAGCGCCTCGCAGGTCGTGATCAGCCGGGCGGCACAGACGGACTGGCTGGGCGAGAAGGGTCACATGGAGTACGTCTGCGACTACTACTCGCATGGCGGCTATGCCATGCCGGAGGATCAAAAGAAGCTCGCGGTCAAGCGCCCGCTGGCGGCGGAGCTAGACGAAATGGCGGCGCGGCGGGATGTGAGCTGGACGAAGGACGCGGACGGCATCACCCTGGTCCGCAACAACCGCTGGTATCGCGACGACGGCCTGGAAGTGCCCCAACCCCTATTACGGCGCTGGTTCGGGGCGCTGCTCCAGACGCGCCGGGAGCAGGCCGCCCGCCAACAGGCGGCGGCTCAGGCGACACAGGGAGCAGCCCAGACACCCCCGCAAGCGGTGCTGCAGTCGCCGGTGGAGCGCACGGCAGCGATGAAGCAGAACTGGGACTGGGTGGCGGAGGTGTTCAGCACGCTGACGCCCTGGCAGATCCGCAACGGCCTGTCGCTGTTCCAGCCGGAGGAAAAAGACCTCGCCCCGCAGAACGACGCCACGGCGGCGAAGCTGTATGAGAAGTTGAAGCACTATGTCCCGCCGCCGGGGGGGATAGCGCCTCCCGGCTACGACGCCTACACGGATGTGACCCGGAGGCCGCCGTTCTGGGGCGCGGTCAATGTCGTCAAAGGGTTCCCGCACACGGCGCAGTTGTACGGCAGTCTGGACAACGCGGGACGGACGGCCTTGCTGGAAGGGCGTCTGCCCGCCTCCGCCCTCAGCGCGGCGCAACTGACGCAAGCGGTCTCGTTGCAGCCCTTGCTGCCCCAGGCCATGCAGAACGTCCCGCCTGACTCGGTCTTCCTGGGCCTGATTTCCGGCGCGGTGAATCCCGGTCGTGTCGTCTTTGGGGAAATCCTGCCGGGGATGCGCCTGGAGGTTTTGACGCCGCCGCAGAATACTCCTCCGCCCCCAATTCTGGGGGAGTAGGATCAGGAAGGGACGGCAGAAAAGGGCGCGATGGATCGCGCCCCTACGGGTTATGCCACTCACCACGGTAGGGCGGGGGAACCCCGCCCTTCTCTTTTCCCGCTCCCTCCCGAAAACCGGCACATTTCAAGAAGTCTCGTGCGTCGCGCCGGGATTGGTGCCGCCTGCTTTGTGCTTGCCCCCTTTGTCGCTCGTGCCTTCCGTCCGGCGCATCTCGGTCAGTTCCGTCTTGCGCTCCTCGCCCAGCTTTTTCAAGGTCTCCTCCCAGTCCTTCTTGTAGGGGCGCAGCGTCTCGACGAGCGCGGTGGCGACCGCGAGGTTGCGGAACCACTTGCGGTCGGCGGGGACGATGTACCACGGCGCGGCTTTGGTCGCGGTCGCGCCCAGGGCGTCCTCATAAGCACCCGTGTAGGCGTCCCAGAACTGACGCTCTTCCCAGTCGCCTGGTGACAGCTTCCATGCCTTTTCCTCGTCCTGCTCCCGCGCTTCCAGCCGCGCCTTCTGCTCGTCTTTGCTGATGTGCAGGAAGAACTTGAGGATGATCGTGTTGTTGTCCGCCAGCAGCAGCTCGAAGTTCTTGATGTGCGCGTAGCGCTTCTTGACGACATCGTCGGAGACGAGCTTGTGGACGCGCGTCACGAGCACGTCCTCGTAGTGTGAGCGGTTGAAGATGGTGATCATGCCCTTCGGGGGCGTCTGCTGGTGGATGCGCCACAGGAAGTCATGGGCGGCTTCCAGCGGGGTCGGCACCTTGAAGGAGGCGACATCGCAGCCCTGCGGGTTCATGCTTGCCATCACATGGGCGATGGTGCCGTCTTTGCCGGACGTGTCCAGCCCTTGCAGCACGATCAGGACGCTGTGGCTCTGGGCGGCATAAAGCCACTCCTGGAGTCCTGTCAGTTCCTGTCCCAGCTTGGCGAGTACGACGGCGCTCGTGTCCTTGTCCTCGTCGCCCTTTTCGTCGGGCGCGTAGTCGCCGAGTTTGATCTTCTGTTCCTTGTCCAGTTTCGTCGCATAAGTCATGGTCGCTTGTCCCCCTGCTCCATTGTAGCACATGCCGCCATCTGTAGCACATGCCGCCATCGCACGTCCCTACGGCTTCCCGATCAGGCAGCGGCGAACTCCGTGTGCCGCCTCATCTCTTCCGACTTGAAGCCGAGCACGATGTCTCCCTTCGGAACGCCTGCGGCGACCAACTCCGTCGCGATCCCGTCTTCCGTGTTGTCGCACCGTATCCACAACTTGCCGTTGACGATGTCCACATGAGCAACCGCGAAGTGGACGCGCTTCCCTAAATCTCTTCCGAAGGTAATCAGCAGGTAGCGGTCCTGGGCACGATCAAAGACGGCTTCGCAGGACAATTCGCCGAGCGAGTAAGGGATGGCGGCATACTCATTGAAGATGCTCTCAATAGCCTGCCTGTAGCGTTCTAGGTTATCCACTGGATGATCTCCTCCCGTGCGGGATCGAAACTGATGACCCTTTTCACACCTTTCTCTAGGATCAGACGGCTATCCACGTCCTGGAAAACGTCTTTATAGACTTCTTCCGGCAAGGCTAGATACAGGACATAATCCGGTTCCTGTTCGGCGAGCACAGCCCGGTAGACTGCGAACAGATCAATCGAGTGTTCCAGCTCGTTATCAGGGAGGGGCTGGAGAAACTTTATGATCTCCACTGCGATCTTTTGCCTTTGCTTTTGCGCCGCGACCAACCGCTCCTCTTCGACGTTCACATACAACTCCTTGTCATCCCACTCTAAATCGAAAGGGTCGTGCGTGATAGTCCAGCCGTCCTTGATCAAGGCGTTTCGGAAGGCATCATGGTAGCGGCCTCCGGCTCTCCTCATCCAATCATTCATCTTCTGTTGCTTCCCCGCGCCCGGCACTGTGGATACACGTCAAAAAGCGCCATCTCCTCAACAGTGGGAGCCTGGAACATCTCGGAGCATCGTTGCAAATCTTCCATCGTCAGCGGCGGGTTTTCCATGCCCCGGCGTTGAATACGCTCGAAAAGGACAGGGATCGGAGCAGACAGGTAGTGCAATTCCACGGCAGCGCCCAACGCTCTTGCTCCCAGCCGTAAGGTGTCGCGTTCCGACCTGCCCCATGTCCCCCACTCGATGATTACCGTTAAACCCTGAGCCAACAGGTCCTGACTCAGCTTCCATTGCAGGGCTTCGATCTTTGCTCGTTTCTCTTCGTCGTACAAGTCAAGTAAAAGCGCCTCCATCCATTCATCAGGGCAGAACCGGATCGCGCCAAGCTTCTCTTCCAGCAGTTTGGCGTGAGTCGTTTTTCCTGCGCCGGGAAGACCGCACACGATGATCACTTTCGAGCCGGCATTCATACTCTGCGCCAAGTCGTTTCTCCACTGGGAAGTATACCCCGCAAAAAAGAAACACCGGGGGCCAAGTGGCCCCCGGTGTTTCCATCATTGTTCACTAAGCCGCTTGCGCCGGCTCATAATGCAGAACCAAGAGCTGCCTGCCTTTCAGCGTGACGAGCGCGTAGGTATGGCCGCTGTTGTCCACAAACTCCACCTCGAACGCATAGGGCGAGTATTGCTCAACAATCGTCCCCACTTGATGCCCGCGTTTGGTGATCGTTCATTTCAGCAGACGTACAAGCCCAGCTTGCTCGAAATGATGGTCGTTGGTTAATGCCTGCGTCATTCCCCGCTGCTGCATGACGACAATGCTGGCGCAGTCTACCAGACTCCAGAGTTTGTCCGGCCTGTTCTGGAACAGCAAATGGGCGGCAGCATCGAGCGCGGGGTCAATGTGAACGACTTCAACCCAGGCGGCACTGCGGATGGCGCTGAGAATGACGATCTGCTGCGTCCGTGGAATCCGCAAGGGGCTTGTCAGCAGGGCAACGACTTCCGTCAAAACGTAGTTGGTCGTGACGATTTTGGTCCCATCCGCCTGCCACTGCCGCAAAAATGCCGCAGCGGGAATGTGAAACATTTCCTTGCCGATGAATGCGCTTGCCCAGCCCGACGTATCCGCAAATACCTCACTCATGCGTGTGATCCGCCTGCCAGCGCCTGACCAAGATACTCGTCATGCTTCTCCGCCACATCGGAAACATCCGACTCGAGGCTGCCAAGCAGTTTCAGCAAGGGGTCTTCGGGAGGAGGTAGAACGGCACTGGCAACCCAGTCCGTCACAACCGCTTCCGGCGTATTGCCGGATCGCTGTGCCTGGCGCATCAGCGGTTCAAATATCTCGTCCGGCAATTGCAATGTCAGCGTGTGCATCGTGTCTGTTCTTTTCCTATTTGCCAAATGATTTGTGTTTTCGCCCATGTGATGAACAATTATAGCACAGGCGAAAAGAAAAGCCGGAGGCCACTTGGCCTCCGGCTTTCCCATCGCTGTTCATCAAGCTGCTTGCGCCGGCTCATAATGCAGAACCAAAAGCTGCCTGCCTTTCAGCGTGACGAGAGCATAGGTATGGCCGCTGTTGTCCACAAACTCCACCTCAAACGCATCCGGCGAGTAATGCTCAACAATCGTCCCCACCTGACCACGCACAAGCCCCTGCTGCGGCAGGTTCTCAGTCAAGGCGACCACATCGTAAAGGTGAGGCTTCCGCGTTACAATACCAAACCTCTCGCTCATACAAACGGCATCGTCCTTAAATCGAATGTTTTGGGGTGAACAAGGTACGCTGTCCTGTAGAATTGCTCATCTAGCGTCCATATCTCAGCATCCCACTGACGCGCGACTTCTAGAAAGAAAGCATCACCGGTTCCAACACCTTGATCCCGATGCAGTCGCCAAGCGGCTGGCGCAATCGCGTTGATCTCCCACCACAAGATAGGCAGTGTCAGGAAATCAGCAACAACCGCCTCGACATCAGCAACAGATGGAGCAGGACGTGGCCCACTTGAAATCAGTTTTTTACGGCTGACATTGAAAAACTCAGTGAGACCGGAGGAAGGAGCCACCGCGTCAACAGCCCCTTTTCGTATCGCTTCCAAGAGCGGCTCGGCCTGTAGTGTGTAAGGTTCGTTATAGAGCGCAGCCGCAATAGCGCTGGTATCGGGAACGGCATAGCGCGGCATATAGGCTAATCCTCTTGACGGAGCAGCACATCCGAAGACGTGGTTAAAGGCATTCGTTCGCGACGCTCACGAATCCTTAGCAGATCGGCATCAGCAGCGCGCCGATCATCTTCATCAAGGAGATAGCAAGCGCAGTAAAAGTAGCGATGGCCTTGAGCATCCTGCTTGATATTTAACGCGCTCTCCCGGCTTCGGACATAGCCATGAGCGCGTGCCCAATCATCTATTTCAAAGATGGCATGTAAATTATCTGGGGCATCGGAGTACGCAACGACAACCTTGTCTTTGCCTATGTTTTCTTCCCATGTCAACGGTGTGATAACCGGCATGATTATAACCCTCCCGCTCTTCCTAACTCGATTATACCCGACAAACAGAAACGCCGGAGGCCATATGGCCTCCGGCTTTTTGCTGTAGTTGCAGAGATCGGTGGGTGGCTTAGAAGCCGCCCATGCCGCCCATGCCGGGCATCCCGCCGCCCATGCCGCCGCCACCGCCGCCGGGGGCGGGCGCGGCCTTCTCGGGGCGCTCGGCCACGAGGGCTTCGGTGGAGAGGATCAAGCCGGCGATGGAGGCCGCATTCTGCAAGGCGGAACGGGTCACTTTGGCCGGGTCCACGATGCCCTGGGCAACCAGGTCGCCGAACTCGCCGGTCGCGGCGTTGTAGCCCTGGCCGGTCTGCTTGATCTTCTCGACGATAACCGAGCCTTCGACGCCGGCGTTGTTGGCGATCTGGCGGGCCGGCTCTTCCAGCGCGCGCCGGATGATGTTCACGCCGACCCTCTCGTCGCCCTCGGCGCTCAAGGCGTCCAGGGCGGGGATGATCTTGATCAGCGTGGTGCCGCCGCCCGGCACGATGCCCTCTTCGACCGCCGCGCGGGTCGCCGAAAGGGCGTCCTCGATGCGGTGCTTCTTTTCCTTCAGCTCGGTCTCGGTGGCCGCGCCGACTTGGATGACGGCGACGCCGCCCGACAGCTTGGCGAGCCGCTCTTGGAGCTTCTCGCGGTCGTAGTCGCTGTCCGACTTCTCGACCTGCGCCTTGATCTGGGCGATGCGGCCCTGGATCGAGGCCGCGCTGCCCTTGCCCTCGACGATGGTAGTCTCGTCCTTGGTGATGGTGACGCGCTTGGCCGAGCCGAGGTAAGTCTCGTCCACGTTCTTGAGCTGGATGCCCAGGTCCTCGGTGACGAACTTGCCGTCGGTCAGGACCGCGATGTCCTCCATCATGGCCTTGCGGCGGTCGCCGAAGCCGGGGGCCTTGACGGCGACCACGTTGAAGGTGCCGCGCAGCTTGTTGACGACCAGGGTCGCCAAAGCCTCGCCGTCCACATCCTCGGCGATGATCAGCAGGGGCCGGGCGCTGCGGACGACGCTTTCCAGCACGGGCAGGAAGTCCTGGACGGTGGAAATCTTCTTCTCAAAGAGGAGGATGTACGGGTCTTCCAGCACGGCCTCCAGCCGCTCGGCGTCGGTGACGAAGTAGGGCGAGATATAGCCCTTGTCGAACTGCATCCCCTCGACCAGCTCCAGCGCGGTCGTGGTGCCCTTGCTCTCCTCGACCGTGATGACGCCGTCCTTGCCGACCTTGTCCATCGCGTCGGCGATCAGGTCGCCGATCAGCGTGTTCTTGGCCGAGTTGGTGGCGACCTGGGTGATCGCTTCCTTGCCCTGCACCTGCACGGCGAGGTTTTTGATCTCGGCCACGGCGGCCTCGACGGCCTTGTCAATGCCGCGCTTGACGGCCAGCGGGTTGGACCCGGCGGCGACGTTCTTCAGGCCCTCGCGGACGATAGCCTGGGCCAGCACGGTCGCGGTCGTGGTGCCGTCACCGGCCACGTCGTTGGTCTTGGAGGCGACCTCGCGGACGAGCTGCGCGCCCATGTTCTCGAACTTGTCCTCGACCTCGATCTCCTTGGCGATGGTCACACCGTCGTCCACCAGGGACGGGGAGCCGAACTTCTTTTCCAGCACGACGTAGCGCCCGCGCGGCCCCAGAGTGACCTTGACCGCATCGGCCAGCGTGTTGACGCCGCGCTCCAGCGCGCGCCGCGCCGCTTCATCGAACAGCAATTCTTTCGCTGCCATAGTGTTTGTTTTCTCCTTGTAATCTCCCACCCTCTCCCTGCGGGGGAGGGCCGCCGCGCAGCGGCGGGGAGGGGTTAGCTATTCAGAATGCCCAGCACGTCATCGGCGCGCAGGATGATGACATCCTCGCCGCCGACCTTGATCTCGGTGCCGCCGTACTTGGAGTAGACGATCTTGTCGCCAACCTTGACGTCCACGGCGCTGACCTTGCCGTTGTCCAGGGTCTTGCCTGGCCCGACGGCCAGGACTTCGCCCTGCTGCGGCTTTTCTTTGGCGGTGTCCGGCAGGATGATGCCACCGCTCGACTGGGATTCGGCCTCCAGGGCCTTGACGACGATGCGGTCGCCCAACGGTTTCAACATGGGGTTGACCTCCTTCAATGGGTGTCTGATTTAGTGTCTCGCGCTCAGGTTATGGAATACTTCCGGGCAATAGTATACTCCGTTTTAGCACTCGTGTCAAGAGAGTGCCAAACAACAGGCAAAAAGCGGGCGCCGGCAAAAATGCCGGCGCCCGCAACGGGTTGGCGGATGACCTATTTGGTCTTGTAGCTGAACGAGGAAGTCGGGGTGATCTTGCTGATGAACGTCCCGTAGTTCGCCAGCAGGCTGCGCTGCGTGTTCGACCGCGCGGAGATCATCTCCTGCGCCAGCCAGATGTTGCCGTTTTCGTCCGGCTGGGCCTGAGAGTAATCCCCCCAGCGCGCGACGCCCTGGACGGGGTTGCCGGCTTTGTCCGTGTTAAAGTAGCCCGTGAAGCCGTCATCCGGGGCGACACCGGCGCTGGCGACACGCACCGGCCCCGCCTTGAGGTGGGAGTCGAGCGTAACATAGGCGGCGCTGGGATAGAAGTCCGGCCCCATGAGGGCGCAGGTGATGACGCTCCCTCCGGCGCTGTTGATCCCGAAGGATGGGTAGGACAGCGTTTCGCCGCTGACCGTCACATAGCCCTGGCGATTAGTCAGGCCTGTCACGTTGCCGCCGGCGTCAACGCTGGGCGCAACGCTGAAGTAGGTGAAGCCGGGGTTCGCCCCGGTCGTCGCTCCCGGAACGCCCGTTTCCACTGCGGAGTAAAGGTGTCCGAGGACATAGGTCACCTGCGTCATGCGCGTGTCGCCGGTGGCCACCAGCTCTTCCGGGTAGCCCTGGCTCATCCCGTACTTGTACGGACCGGCCTTCTGTACCGAGGAGGCCGGCTGGGTGAACGGCAGGCTTGATATGAGAGTATCGGTGAGGGTAAGGCTGGGCGTCTTCGTGCCCAGGGATGCCGTGTTCGAGATCGCCCAGACAGCAAGCTGATTGGCCGTCGTATCAAAGACGGACGACAGGAAGTATTCCGTGCCGCCGGCTCTGGTCTCGTAAGCGCCGCCGGCAGGCGTCGTGGCGGGCTGTACGGTGAAACCCGCAGGGCTGTTGTACAGGTCTCCGCCGCTGAACGAGACGACCGGCGTCCGCGTGCCCGCCACGAGGGCGGCTTTGGAGACAGCGAGGATGCGCTGCCCCAAAAAGCCCTGGTTGCCGAGGAGGTCGAACTGATTGATGCTGAAGAAGAAGCCGTTGGCATCAGCCCCGATCTGAACGTAATCCGGCAGGACGTGAATGGGCTGGCCGGTGGTGGGGTCGGAGGCAAGCGTCGGGTCAAACGTCGTGTCGAAGGTGTAAAGGGTGTAGCCGCCGGCCGGATTCGAGGTCTGACTCACGGCCAGCTTGATGAACGAGGCGCCTATCGCCGCCCCGGTAGCGGGATCGGTGTCCGTGCCCCATTCCTCCACGAAGAATCGGCGGCTCGGGGCGTCGTAATACGCCCGTGGATCACTGAGGGAAGGTCCAAAGGTCAAGTTGCTGCGGATAATCGCGGGAGCCAGCCCGAAGAACTGGTTCACAGGCATTGGAGCGGCAACGACGGTGCCATCCGTCTTATAGACGGCCAGCGCGGCGTTGATAGCTTCCAGCACATAGCCGTTGCCGACGGCGAGCGCCTGATCCGGCGGCTCCGTGCTAAACTGTGTGTTCGTGTAAACGCCTGTGCCGGCGAAGCGCTGGTCGTAGTGGCTGAGGCCATCGAACCCGAAGAAGTTGGCGCCGGCGCCCAGGACTTGTGCGGAGGCGATGTCGGGGAGAACGAAAGCACCGTCGTTTACCTGATTCGGCGCGTCGTCAACCTCCGGCCGCAGGAAGTAAAGGCCATCGTCCACCGGCGGGGCGTTGAAGCTGTTCGGAGAGGCAAAACGCGCGGCTGGGGCGCTGAGGCTCGTTGTGCCGCTGACCACCATCCCGCCAGGCGCCACCTGACCGCGCATCGCCGCGTGCGCCGAAACCAGCGGCGAGGCCAAAAGCCCTATGGCCCCTAACACTGTCCAGAATTTTTGCATCGTGAGTTTTCTTTCTCTGTATTCGTTCGTTATACGGTCAGTGAAGCCTTCTTCGCATTGGCTTTCTTGGCTGCGATAAATATTCCGCCCAGGCCGAGCAGCAGCAGGCCAAAGGAAACCGTGGTCGAGGCTTCCGGGATGGGCGCGAGGCTGATGTCGTCCAGTTCCAACTGGCCGGCGCCGAGGTTTCCAACGGAGCTGAAACTCAGCCCGGTGAACGGCGAAGTGGCCGCCACGGTGAAGGAGTAGAACGTGAACAAGCCCTGGTTGCCCGCGCCCGGCCCGTTGTACCCGTTGGCAGGCACAGGAATCGGGGCAAGGGTCGTGTCGCCGAAGGTGACGTTCAACAGGTCCCCTGCCGTGTCGTCGTTGGCGTAGAACGAGAGGTTGTACAGGCTGCCTGCCGTGGTGGCCAGGTTCTGCGAGATGCCGTCCGTGCCGATCCCGCTGTTGAGGAACAGGCTCTTGCTGCCGTCGAAGACGTAGACGTCGTTCTGGTCAATGCCCACCTCGCCCATGACGGTCCAGTTGAGGTCGAACGGCGTGCCGCTGGTGAAGAAGTCCGTCTGGGTGGTCTGACCGGGATCGGCGGTTTCAAAGTTCCCGTCTTTGACGATCTGCGCGTGTGCCGGCGCGGCGGCGAGGGCCGTCAAAGCCAGACCTATCGCGAGGCCGGCTTTTTCAAATAGATGCATCGTGCGTATCCCCTTCTAGGAATGAAAAACGAAAACTAGTCTGATACCCGCAGAAATTCTGATACCCGCAGAAATTAGGCCGATTGGCTGCGGCGGAGGCGCTGCACTTCCCCGTCAAATTACCCCCTGCCTAAACCATGTCAAGTAAATGTACCGGGGGTATTAAGACAAGAATTAAGACAAGAATAACAAAGACATTGAGAGCCGATCCTATCGGCATGGCGGAAAGCGTTTCCCTTCTACACTATGAATCAGGCGTCCGCCAGCATCGGCGTCCGGGTTGGGTCGGGGAGTTCGCATCGTTGCGGGTGCTTTATATTAGCACGTTTCTGTACGAATTGCAAATCCAAAATAGGTTTTTTCTCGCGTGTTATTTGCCCTACAAACCAGTGGCGTATTCTCCTTCGCAAAACGGCTTCCCTAAGCGATAGAGCAAGCATGAAAATCAACACGTTGCTGCGCCCCTGGAAGGGCGACAAGCGCTGGACGCAGATGTCGCGCCAGGCGGCGGCACTCAAGAAGGCAGGAAGCACGGAGGCCGAAATCCTCGCGGCCCTCGAAGCCGAGTATGGCCGCTCCGAGCCGGCCCAGACGCTCCGCGACGCGCCCGCGCCGTTCCATGTCTACGGCGAGATCGGCGACGACATCAATCCGGTCGCCGTCAGCCAGCTCACGCTCGCCCTGCGGCTGCCCATCGCGCTGGGCGGCGCGCTGATGCCGGACGCCCATGTCGGCTACGCCCTGCCCATCGGCGGCGTTTTCGCCGCCCACCGTGCTGTCTCGCCCGCCATGGTCGGCGTGGACATCGGCTGCCGGATGCACCTCAGCCTGTTCGACGTTTCCCCGGACGAGTTCCGCCAACGGCGCGAGACGCTGTTCCGCGACTTGCAGGCCGTGACGACTTTCGGCCTGGGTGCGCAGAGCGACCGGCCCGCCGACCACCCCGTCTTGGACAAAGACCGCTGGGCGCTGACGCCGCAGACGCGCGGCCTGCGGGACAAGGCGCGGCGGCAGCTAGGGACGAGCGGCAGCGGCAACCACTTTGCCGAATTGGTCGTGGGGGAGCGTCTGGACGCGGAGAGCGGCCTGCCCGAAGCCTTCGGCGGGCTGCTGACGCACAGCGGCTCGCGCGGGGTCGGCTATGCCGTCGCCAACCATTACATGCGGCTAGCCGCGCTGGAAACGGCCCGGACGGCGCGCGTCCCGAAGATGTACGAATGGCTGAGTCTGGACACGGACGCGGGGCGGGAATACTGGGCGGCGATGGAGCTGGCCGGGGACTTCGCGCGGGCCAATCACGAGGTCATTCACGCCGCCTTCGCCCGCCGCTCCGGGCTGACGCCGCTGGCGACGGTCCAGAACCACCACAACTTCGCCTGGCGTGACGGCCCCGACCGCGTGGTCCACCGCAAGGGCGCGACGCCCGCCGAACGAGGCGTCCTGGGCGTCATCCCCGGCAGCATGGGGAGCGCGTCTTATTTGGTGCGCGGCGAGGGCCATTACGAGGCGCTGCATTCCGCCTCCCACGGCGCGGGCCGCGTCGGCAGTCGGACAGCGGTCCGGGACGAGATCAGCCTGGGCGACATCCGTCGCTTCTTGAAACAGCAGGATATACTTGTGGAGGGCTTGACGGCGGAGGAAGCGCCGCCCGCCTATAAAGACATCGAGCGCGTCCTACGGATTCAGGTGGCAGCAGGGCTGGTGACGCCGCTGGCCCGGATGTTCCCCATCGCGGTCATTATGGCAGGGGAGTCATAAACCCCATGCCTGAAGGCAGGGGCTTGTCCCTAACACACCCGCCGAACGGTTAAAGACACAATTAAACCGCAGGCGATGGTTGAGACCATAGGCCGTATGACAGTTCGGCCCGTGCTTACAGTCCGCGCTTTCTGATGTTGACCGAGCCAACCCAGTCCGCGTCTGCCTGGAAGCCACATTCGATGCAAAGGAACTCGCTTTGGCTGCGACGGTTCTCTTTGGCGCAATGACCACACGCGAGGCACGTTCGACTTGTGTTTCTGGGGTCAATGACGTACAGGGGGACCCCCGCCGCTTCGCACTTGTACGTCAAGAACTGACGCAACTGGTGGAACGCCCAAGAAAGCCGCGCGTAGCGATGGGTCTTCCGTACCGTTGTCTGGCGGTTGATATGAGTCAAGTCCTCAATCGCCAGTGCCTTTTGCCCAACGAGAGCCTTCTGAACAAGATGCTTGCTGATAACGTGGTTGACGTCTCGCTGGTAGCGAGACTCACGACGATGGTTTCGCCGCAAATGCTTCTTGGCGGATTTCGTACCCGCCTTCTGCAAGCCCACCCGCAGGCGAGAGAACTTGCGGCGGCACTGTTTGATGCCTTCGCCCGTGTGCGCTTCTCCGTCGCTGTCCATCGCAAGGACGGCGATGCCCAAGTCAACCCCCAGAACGTCTACGGGGTCAATCGGTGGCGGGGTGGGCATCTCCACGGTCAGGTACAGATAGAACGTGCCGTCCCGAAGGATGAGGTCGGCCTGTCCTTTGGCGCGGTCAATCCTCGCCGCCTGGTACGCTCCATAGCGCATGGGAACAAGTTCGCGTCCATCGAGGCACATCAGCGAAACCTGCGTCAAGCCCTTGAAGGACATGATGCGCGGGTCATAGACCATCGCCCCATGCGGGTCAAACTTGACGTGGATACGCCTGTCTCGCTTGTAGGCTTCAACGGCTTTTGCAATCGCTCGGATAGCCATCTGGGACGACAGGCCGAACTCGGAACGTAAAGTTCCGTACACGAACGGTTGGAGCGCAATCTTGTTGGCAAGCCGCTTCTCGTAGGCGACATCGGCGGCATACTGACAGCCACGGTTGAACGCCTCCACCGTGGCAAGCAACGCCTTTTGCTGCTCCTGAGATGGCTCCAACTTGATGACGATGACCTGTTTCATTCCAGGACTATTATACCCTAATGAGAGGCTTTATACAACAAGAAAACTTCAATATCTTGTCTTCGTTCATTCTTCACTTCGGAAAGGCAAGGCGGCATTTCCTCCCCATACTTAAAAGCAGGGGCCTCCATGCCGCTCGGATTGGTGAAAGCAGCGGGATGAGAAAGCGGCCCGGCACTGGAAGTGCCGGTCTACTCGGAGTGAAAGTGCCTCCGGCACTGAAGATTAACCAGCGTAGGAGCGCGGTTCACCGTGCCCTTCCCAGTCGCGAAGCGACTTTCACGCAGAGTAGCCCGGCACTTCCAGTGCCGGGTTCCTCAGCGCCTGCGCCGCCTACTTTCGCTTCTCCTGTGCCCGCCGCCGGGTCGTCTCGATCGTTTCCTGAGTGACTTCGCGCTCGAAGCTGCGGTAGCCGGCCAGCCGGAAGCCGTGCTTCTTCGCCAGCCGGGCCGTTTCATCGGCCTGGGCGATGGAGACTTCTTTGCCGAGCGTGAACGACTCGTAGCGGCTGTCGAGCGCCAGCATGATCGTCTCGGACATGCAGGCATAGGCAGTCTTGGGGGGAAAGCCGAACTGGAAGTGGAAGTCGGCGTTCGGGCCGGGCACGGCGACGACGCCGCCCTCGATAACCAGCACGTCGTCGCGCTCCTTAGCCACGCGGACCGAAACGTCGCGCGGACGGGCCACGTCGCAGACCACGCAGCCGGGCTTGAGGTCTTCGGGTTCGATCACAGCGTCGCGGGCGCTGGTGACGGTCAGGATCAGGTCGGCGTCGCGCAGGCCCAGATGCACGTCATCGTACAACCGGACACACGCGCCGGACAGCTCCTTGCCGGCCGCCTCCAGCCGGGTCAGGTCGCGCCCGATCAGGGCGATCTCGGCGCATTGGGGAGCCAGCATCTGGGCACAGGTCTTGCCGATAGACCCGGTCGCGCCGACCACGGCCACTTTGGCGCGCTCAATGTTGATACCCATGCGTCGGGCGGCGTCCAGCCCGCCTTCCACGGCCGTCGCGGTCGTGTAGGAGTTGCCGGTCGTCACGGCGATGTCCAATTGCTTGGAGATCGTGATGCCGCCGTCGCCGACAATGGAGGTGAACGCGCCCAGACCGATAATGCCCGCGCCCAGGGACTCGGCCAATTTGCCGCACTGGACCAGCCGCTTGTAGACGAACTCCTGCGGCAAGGAGAGCATCTGCCTCGGCGTCAGCGGGCAGCCGATAAACCAGCCCTCGGCCTCGGCCCCCGTCGGCGACTGGATGCCGGTGATGTGGGACATCACCATCGGCGACTTAAATCTCATCCCCCACTCCACCGCCGGCTCCGGCAAAATCTTAGCCACAGAATAAATGCCGCCCTTCTTGGCAACATCGCGCCGGGCATCGAGCGGGTGGATGATAAAAGCGAATTTCTCCAAAATGTGTCCTTCAGACCGTATGCGGGTCGAGTATCATGACTGTCGGCGCGAGCGAACCAAAGCGTGTGAAATCACCGCCGTTGAACGTCAGCAGGTTGCTGACGCCATAAATGACGGCAACTGCCATCAGCCGTGCGTCATGCGTCGGCTTGCCGGAAACTCCGGCCTGTGTCACCAGCCGCCGCCACTCCGGGTAAATACGCGCATCGTTAGGCAGCATCGGGAACAGAGTCTCGATTTTCGCCAGTTCGATCTCGGCTTGTGCGGTTGAAAAGCCTAACCCGTTTGCGGAAACGGGTCGTGTCGCAACGGCCCAGAACTCCGTGCAGTTCTGCGGGCAGGCGTAAACCCGCTCTCCTCTGAGACGCAGTTTTGCGACGACAGCGTCGGTCAGCGCAAACAAGGGGTGAGAGGGCTGTGCGCCCCGAAGAAGCAGGTTCGAGTCCACCAAGTTCGTGACAGCGTTCGTCGGCGGTGGGAGCATACCTAATCCTCGTAAATCACTTCGCGGCTATCATTTAGCAGGAAAGGCGCATTCGCGTCATGGCTGTGCGTCCACTGATGCCAGGCTTTGACCCATTCCTCCGGCGTCGCCGTTTCGTAGAAAGGCCGTGCGTTCGGTGCAGGGGCGGACACGCCTAAAGCCTTATTTAAAAGCTGAAGCGCATATTCGCGTTCACCTTCGCCCTTCAGCGCCGCTTTCTCCCGCAAAGCCGCTTCTTGTTCCGGCGAAAGCTCCAATGTCAGCGTCATACGTTCATCTCCTATCGCACCGGCGTCAGCAGGAACCCCCGGCGGATGCCGTTGTGGATGCCGTTGCCGATGATCTGGCCTTTGTTGTTGATGCCGAGGGCGTTCTGCAATTTCCAGCCGGAATGCGGCGGAACCAGCGTGTTCAACTCGTACACCTTGCCGCCCTGCCACAGCAGCGCGGCCTCGTCGGTCTTGAAATAAGCATTGCCGACGACCTGGCCCTTGTCGTTGATGGCGGCGGCCTTGCTGTCGGGGATGCGCGGAATGGAGCCTAGCCCGCGCATCTTGCCGTTCTGCCACAGAAACGCCTGATAGTGGAACGTCAATCGGCGTCCCGGCGTTCCCCGCGTCACGCCGACCCACCCCGCGACCTGGCCCCGGTTGTTCATGGCCCGCCCGATGCTGTCCGTGTAACCCGGCAGGACGCCCAGGTCCGTGACCCTGCCGCCCGCGTCCCAGAACAGGGCGTGTGTCCGCACGACCTTTCCCACATTCCGGTCGGCCTTGCCCGCCGCCTGTCCCCCGTCATTGACGCTCCACGCTTGGGACGCTTGGTAGCCCGACGGCGGGTGCAAGGCCCGCAGGCGGCCCCCGCTCCAGAAGAACGCCTGGTTGTTGGACACGCCGACGACCTGCCCCTTCGCGTTGACCGCTTCGGCCTGCGACAGCGAGTACCCGTGCTGCGTCGCCGGGAAGCCGCCCAGGAGCCGCACCTTGCCCGTAGGGCCGAACAGGGCCGACGCAAACTTTGCCTTCAGCGGGTCCGCGCTGTACGCCCCCGCCATCTGCCCGGCGTCGTTGACCGCGACGACGTAGGCGTGGCTGCCGTCCAGTCCCGACACCGCCCGCATCCGCCCGCCCTGCCACACGAAGACGTTGGTGATGAACTCCGGCCCCTTCCCCTTTCGCGCCGTGTCCGCGCCGCCGACGATCTGGCCTCGGTTGTTCAGCCCCATCGCCGCGCACTCTTGCCCGCCCAGCGAGCCGAGGTCGGTGACGGTGTAATGGAGGGGAGCCTGGGCAAATGCGCTCGCGGCGGCAGTCAAGGCGGCACAAGTTGTCAGAAGTTCGCGCATTCGCATCATTTAGTCACCGGCGTTAGCAAGAAGCTGTAGTGTTTGCCGCTGCCTTCCCCGTACCCTACGATCTGACCGCGATTGTTAAGCCCCAATACATGCGTTAACATCGCGCCTTTGTGGTCGGTAAGGTCATTCAAATCATGAAGCACTCCTGATTGCCAAAGAAATGGATGAGTGAAGTTACTCTGCGGATATCCGCCTGTCTTGGTCGCGTTCCCGATGATCTGCCCTCGGTTGTTGATTGCAACAGCATTCATGCTAAAGCCGGGCAGGGTTCCGAGGTCGGTTACGGTCCCGTTCTGCCAGAGGTAGCAGCGACTCGTCGCGCCGAGGCCGCTTTTCGCGCCAGCCTCATCCAGATCATCTGCATTAATGACAGCCTGCCCTGCATCATTAATCGCATTAGCGCCCCCGTAAGTGCTGAACCCATCGTGCTGGGGCAGACGTATCCCTGACGCCGCACCATTGTTCCAGAGAAAGGTGTGAATGATCGCGTTAGGCTGAGGGCCAGTGCGCTTACTCGGCCCTGAAGCCACACCTACCATTTGCGCCTTGCCATTTATGGCTTTGACCTCACTGTACTCTGAACCGAGAGGATTTCTTACCTCCTGCATTGCGCCGCGTGAGTACAGGAAACCGTGTTGACCATCCGGCCAGGTCTTTTCGCCAACCACCTGACCCTCACTGTTGATACCGACCGCCTCACCGTTTGAGCCGAGGTCGTGCAGTCTTCCGTTGCTCCAAAGAAATATATGGATTGCGTTCGGGTTGATGTCCCCCGGCCTCGCCGCAAACGGCCCAAACGTCCCGATGATCTCGCCTCGGTTGTTCATCGCGGTCGGCACACACCAGTCCTCATCCTGACCCAATAGTGTGCCGAGGTCATGCGTCCTGCCATTCTCCCAGAGCGCGAGGTGCTCGGTCTCTCGATCGGGTTGTTGAGAAAAGCGGTTCTTCTTGCTGCTCTTCTGTCCGCTGCCAATGACACCGAACATTTCGCCTTTGTCGTTGATGCCCATTGCTGGGAAGTGGATCACTTCCAGCCGGTAACAAAGACGCGGTTTGGAAGCAGGCAAGGCTAAAGCCTGCGTTCCTGTCGGCGGCCTCGTCCCGCAGCCAGCTAAGAGGAAAATCAGCGTAACGACACAGGCTGAAGGGCAGTATTTCGTCACGGGTTCAGCGTTTCCACGCGGGGCTGCCAGTTGAGTTGGGCGAGCAGCTTCAGGTAGTTGTCGGGCGTCAGTTCGGAGGGCTTGCGGCCTGAAAGTGTCACCAAGACGCCTTCCATGACGTTGGTGCCGAAGGAGCGGCCGTCGAGTTCCGGCGTGGTCGTGATGAGCAGCCGGACGCCGCGCTGCCGAAGCTGCTGCACGTCATCTTGGGTGATGGTGTTGGTCAGGATGGTCTTGCCCTGGAGGTCGTCGGGCATGTAGCGGCGGATGTAGGGGAAGTCGCCGGCGATGATGTCGGCCTCGGCGTAATACTGGCCCCACTTGGGGGTGATGGTGTTCTGCTTCTCGCCGGTCGGGTACAGCCACGAAAAGGGCATCCGGGTGACGAGAGGGAGCAGGGCGCGGGCGGCGCTCGACACGGACTTGAGTGAGCGCAGGGGGAGTGGAACGCCCAGCGCGAAGAGCAGGTCGCCGTAGACGACGGACGCGCCGGCCCCATCCAGTGCCTCGGCCATGCCGAAGCGATCCACGGCGCTGACCAGGAGGACTTTCGAGCGGGAGAAGTCCACGATGCCGTCGCGCCCCAGGCGGGCGATGGTTTCACGCTCCAGCGTGTTTTTCAGGCCGCTGCCGTCCACCACGGGGGTCTTGACGGCGGCGCTCGCCAGCTTTTCGATCTCGCGGAAGACGTAGCGGCGGCCCGCCGCGTAGACGTACATATCCGTCCCGCCCAGGCCGAAGGCGTCCACGATGCCGTCCAACTCGATCAGCTTGCGCCGGAACGCGGCCATGTCGCCGTTCGTGCCGATGCGCTCGACGCTGAAATCTTCCCCGGCGAAGGTCGCCGTGACGGCCTTGTCGCGGGCGGAGGAGCCGAGGCTGATGCTGGTGATTCGCTTCATGGAGGGGGTTCGCCCTTGCTTTTTTGGCACGGAATTTGCTATGATAGGCAGTAGACGCCATTATAGCAGAAAATCAGCAGAAAACGGGAGGGGCTGCAAGCTGACACGCAGGCCCTCCTTTCAGATAAGCATGAGATAAACACTCAGCGAAACTGTGGAAATCAGCGAAACTGTGGAAAAAGGACGGAGACTTCTTTATGGAATCACTACGAATCGTGATCGCGGACGATGAGCCAATCATCCGGCTGGACCTGCGCAAGACACTGGAAAACATGGGCCACCAGGTCGTGGGCGAGGCGGGAGACGGGGCCAAAGCCATTGAAGTCACGCGAGAGATGAAGCCGGACATCGTGATCCTGGACATCAAAATGCCCGAAATGGACGGCATCGAGGGGGCTAAGGTCATCACGACGGAAGGCATCGCGCCTGTGCTGCTGCTGACGGCCTATTCGCAGAAGGATTTGGTAGACCGCGCCAAAGACGCCGGCGTCTTTGCTTACTTGGTCAAGCCGTTCAAGGAAGCGGATCTGCTGCCTGCGATGGAGATCGCCATCTCGCGCTATGAGGAGTTCGTCGAACTGGAGAATGAGGTGTCCGACCTGGAAAACAAGCTGGATACGCGCAAGGCCGTGGACCGGGCCAAGGGCATCCTGATGGACCAGTACGGTCTGAAGGAGCAGGAGGCGTTCCGGCGCATCCAGATCCAAAGCATGAACACGCGCAAATCCATGCGCGAGATCGCCGAAGCGATCATCATCGCCCACAACGTGTAAACGCGCTCAAAGATGATGACCGTAGCGCCCACCTCCCGACAAAGCCGCCGGATGGTCCCCAAGACCGTCAGGCGGCTTCTGCTCTTCGGGGCCGCGCTGTATCTGGCGCCGCTGGTCGTGCTGGCCGCGTTTCAGCGCCAATTGGTCTTCAACGCCGGCTACTCCCGTACCTGGGGCGCGGCGGACAAAGCCGTGGCGCCGCCCGGCGCGCAATGGGTTTCTTTCCGAACGGCGACGGGGGACAAGGTCACGGCCTACTACGGAAGCGCCCTCCGAGCGAATGGCACGCCGGACCCGGACGCGGCCCGTCGCCCCACCCTGCTGTTCTTTTACGGCCAGGGCGGGTCGCTGAACGGCTGCCGCGCATGGTTCCAGTCGTTCCGCCGGCTCGACGCCAACGTCCTGATGCCGGATTACGTCGGCTTCGGGTTGAGCAGCGGTCGGGAGTCGGAGGCGAACTGCGACGCGACGGCTGAGACGGCCTATCGCTACCTGCGCGCCCGGCCGGACCAGCCGACATGTGGACCACAAAGGCATCGTTATCGCAGGCTATTCGCTCGGGTCGGGCGTCGCCGTGGACCTGGCCGCGCGCGAGACGGCAGCGCATCAGCCCATCGCCGGGCTGGCCCTGTTCGCGGCCTACACTAGCCTGGCGGACGAGGCGCACCGGCAGTATCCGATCTACCCGACGGCCCTGCTGCGCCTTTTGCTCCGCTACCCGTTTGCCAATGAACGGAAAATGCCGCGCGTGATCTGCCCCGTCTTGATCGTCCACAGCCGCGCCGACCGCCTCATCCCGTTCTGGATGTCGGACCGGCTGGCCGCCGCCAGCGGGGGGCCGGTAACGCGCCTCGCGGTCGCGCAGGGCGGCCACGCCGACTATTTCGGAGCCGAGGGCCGGCCTGTTTTTGCCGCCCTCGGCCGGTTTTTAGAGAAGACAATGTCTGCCCATGAAAAATAGCAAGAACCATGATAACATGCCGCCCCACATTGGGTTCGGGCGGCGCGCGCTGTTTATGAAGCGCCACAGCCAGACGCTGCGCTCGCATGAAGCGCAGACGTCGCGCCTGCGCCACGCACTGGGAGCACGGACGGCGGAGCTGAAGGCGGCGCAGGCACGTATCCAGGCGATGGAAAGCGCCCATGACGAGCGAAACGCCGAAGGCGAGGCGCTGCGCCGCATCGGCGAGGCGATGGGGTCGCTGTTCGACCTGGAAGAAATGCTCAAAGCGGTCGCGGGCATGGCCGTGCAGGTGACGGGCACGGACTCCTCCCAGGTGTACCTGTTCAACGATGCCCACGACACGCTGGTCCTGCGGGCGGTGACGGACGGGTCGGGCGAGGTGATCGGCAAGCTGCGCCTTAAAGTCGGTGAGGGGCTGACGGGCTGGGTCGCGCAGCACAAGGAGCCGGTCGCGCTAGGGCATGATGCCCACCATGACGCCCGCTTCAAGTTCGTGCCGGAATTGCAGGAGGACAAGTACCAGAGCATTCTGAGCGTCCCGCTGATCTACCGGGGGGAGGTGCTGGGCGTCATCAACGTCCGCACCGAAAAGGAGCACGAGTACACGCAGACGCAGGTGCGGCTGCTCCAGTCCATCGCGTCGCAGATTTCGGGCGCGGTCGAGAACTCGCGTCAGTACCGCAAGCTGGAAAAGCGCGCCTCCCAGCTTTCGACGCTATCCGAGGTCAGCAAGACAATCACCAGCGACCTGTACCTGGAAGAAATCTTGCAGCTCATCGTAGCGGCGACGGCGGACACGCTCTCGTTCAAGATCTGCTCCCTGATGCTGCTCGACGAGGACAAGCAGGAGCTGGTCATCAAGGCGACCCAGAGCAAGAGTCGCGAGTACGCCAAAAAGCCCAACATCAAGCTGGGCGAAAGCGTGGCGGGCCGCGCCCTGGCGAAAGGGCAGCCGATCACCGTCTACGACCTGAAAAACTCGCACGAGTATTCGACGCCCGACTTGGCCCGGAGCGAAGGCTTGTCCTCGCTCGCGTCCATTCCGCTGCTGGTCAAAAACAAAAAGGTCGGCGTCCTGAACTGCTACACCGAGAAGCCGCACCGCTTCACGGACGAGGAGATTTCCGTCCTCACGGCCCTGGGCAACCACGCTGCCATCGCCATCGAGCACGCCAAGCTGATGGTCAAGTCGGCCATCATCCAGGAGATGCACCACCGGGTCAAAAACAACTTGCAGCAGGTCGCCTCCCTGCTGCGCCTCCAGATGCACTACGCCGGCCGGCGCAGCGTCGAGCAAGTGCTGTCCGAGTCGCTGAACCGCATCCTCGCCATTGCGTCCGTCCACGAGCTGCTGGCACGGGAAGACCTGGACATCATCAGCGTCAAAAAGGTCGCCGAGCAGATCATCCAGGCGACCGCGCAGGGCATCCTCGCCCCCAACAAGCACATCGCCATGAAGATCGAGGGGCCGGACATCCTGCTGCCTTCCTCCCAGGCCACGTCGGTCGCGCTGATCTTGAATGAACTGGTGCAGAACGCCGTGGAACACGGCTTTGGCGAGGGCATGGACGACGGCGAGATTCGCATCACGCTGGCCGAAGAGCCGAAGGCCATCACGCTCAAAGTCGCCAATGACGGCACGCCCCTCCCCGCCGGCTTCGACATCCGCAAAACGGACTCGCTCGGCCTCCAGATCGTCGAGTCGCTCGTGCGCGGCGACTTGCAGGGCCGCTTCCTGCTCACCAACGAGGGTGACCGGACCGTGGCGAGCATCGTGTTCGCTAAGTGAGCCCGAGTCTTGAGTTGAAGAACGTATAATTGCCGGAAGCGGAGCATAGCTATACCGGCTCGGACGCCGTTTGTCAAGAGTTGCCGCCGCAAGAAAAGCGATGGCACAACAAAACGCCCGTGCTCCAATTTCAAGATGAGATTGAAGCACGGGCGCATTTTTTGATGGGCCGGACAAGTTTCGAACTTGTGTAGGCTTGCGCCGACGATTTTACAGACCGCCTCCTTTAACCACTCGGACACCGACCCATATTGAGTTGTTGACTAAGTTGCTACTGAACGATAGCCCCTTCAGGGAATCGAACCCTAATCTGAAGTTTACAAAACTACTGTAATAACCTTTATACTAAAGGGGCGCGAAAATCCTCGCCGCATTCAGGTATTTTTCAGCAAACCGGACGTGCCTGGTCTGATTGTTGCCGTCGGGTTGATCCTCAGCGAGAAAGTTTCACAGCCCGCCAGTTCGCACACATTGACGTAGTAGGTCTTGCGCGTTTCCGGGCAGAAGACGGCAAAGGCGTCTATCTTGCTGAGGTCTCGCGCCCGGCTGTACGGGCCGTGGGCGTCACCCTAACAAGAAACGCAGTGACAACTCCCGCCCCTAAAGGGTCGGGCTTCTAGGGTATTGCACCCAAGCATTGTTGCCCCAATGCTACTGGTGTAGTCCTTTTTCTACATCTGCGTCGTTTTGGTTTTGCTAGAGGTTTTTGGT
>JAABUJ010000575.1_pt1 | contig 69412 bp, 68 predicted proteins | sample 5559131 | NCBI WGS metagenome assembly JAABUJ01 (sample SAMN10711875, study PRJNA513366) | rock metagenome | isolation source: Antarctica rocks | place: Antarctica: Victoria Land, Mt New Zealand nord | collected 2016-01-07 | reverse complement strand
ACCCGGTACTGCGGTGGGACGGGCCGGCACCGGCGCTTGCGCGCGGCGCCTCCACCGGACGATCTGAAGATCGATTCTACCCATCCTGACTGGAACTGTGCGGTGTGAAACTGTCCTCTCATGAACCTCCGGGGGGGAGGGGAGCAACTATCGGCAACGGTTTCATGGGTACCGGAGGCAGGACGACCAGGTGTCCGGCGCGCGATACCGGTCTGGTAGGGGCCGTACCCCATTCGGGGCACAAGTTGGCTCCGCCCGGCCCGCCTTGGTCGCTTGCGATAGACACCATTACCCGCTGGAGACACCGTTGGGCGGGCCGGGCAGGAGCCGCGGCCCCTACGCCATCAATGCGCCTACAGTCAAGACAATGTGGACCTAGAACCACGGTTGGTTGGCCTATCAGGTGAACACGCTGCCTCAACACTGTCCGCCCATGAAGACCTCAACTGGGCGGTCCTACAGCGCGCGGCAACGTAAGGACGGAGTCGCTCGCTCCGTCCTGACGCTTGAGTGTGAGCAGCCGAAGGCCCAGTTCGAGTGCCAGACGGGTATCTCGGTCCTCCAGTCGCACGCCGGCAATGTCCTGGATGCGTCGCACCCGGTATTCCAGGGTGTTGCGATGGACCTCGAGTTCTTCCGCCGCCGCGCGGAGCCGGCCCATACAGGCCAGGTATACGTCGAGCGTGTGTAAGAAATCCGAGCCGTGGATGCGATCATACTCTTGCAGGTGTTTCAGCGCCGGCGTGATCATTTCCTCATGCTGCCGCAGCGTAAAAAGCGCCCGGTGAATGCCGAGATCGCTGTAGTGCACCGCCCGATTGCCACCCCACAGGGTCAGACCCAGGTGGGCCGCTAGCTCAGCCTGGCTGACGGTCTCCGCGATCTGCTCGAATGAGGACACGTACTGGCCGACGCCAACCGTCACGGTAAGATCCGGGATGACATCGTTAAAGCGCTCGGCAATCCGCGTGGCAAGGCGTAACGCGGTGATCTTGCGCGTCTCATCGGCAGCGTCATCAATGTTGAAGAGGACAATGGCGCCGGTGCTACGCGGCCCAATCACGGCTTCCGCGTCCACTGACATGGTTTCCAGACGCACCAGCTCCGTCAGGCGCTCCCGTGCTCGCTGCAGCTGCCGCCCGCTCTGTGAGGCGTGCCGCAGTCGAAAGGTTTCAGCACGATCAATCGACACGACCATCGCCTGGCGTAAGCGATCGATGTTCCAACCGATGCTGCGGGCCACGGTTCGAATGCTCTCCGGGTTGGTCAGACGACCGTGCACGATATCCTCCAGGAGTTCGGTGCGAAGCTCGGCTTCGCGCTGCAGGACCTCACGCTGCCGCATCAGGAGGGCGGCCGCGGCCTCGGCGGCCTCGCGGACTACCTCCTCATCGCGCTGGGTGAGCGGTCGCGTGCTATCCGTGGTCCAGATAATGGCCAGCGGCTCTCCCTCGTGCGCAACCCGGCATGCCGCCCTGCCGCCGGAGCCAACGTCGGGATTCGGCGGCACACGCACCACCTGATCGCTCGCGAGAATTTGAGCGACATACCCGGCGCGGATGGCCCATTCCAGAGCGGCGGGTTGACCGCGCCGGCGCAAGATCGTCTCCTCCCGAACGCGATCGACCGGTCCCACCATGGCTGAGAAGGCCAGTAGTTCGTGGCGCAACGACTCGATCGTCACGGAGTTCCCCACCAGTTGGCCCAGGGTTTGAGCCAGCGATTGAAGGGTATCGGCGGCATAGAGAGAAACGCCCGCCGGGTCGGTGCGTGATCTCGCCACGGCCCGATTGACGCCGTTCGCAATAGTGTGCACATCAGCGCTGGCGCCGAGCACACCGATCGCGAGGTCCCGTTGCATGGACTGCTGACGAAGGCAGGACCGTGTGCGAGAATCCAGGAACTCCGCGAGAACCAGCAAACCTGCCGCCCGGTGGCGTGAAAGCTCGGTCACCATGGCGCACAGCGCCTCGGCGTCGAGCATAACCTCCAGCACAGCCAGCTCCCCAGAGCGCGCGTCCACGGTTTCCAACACGCTGCGTACCACCGTTGTGCAGTGGATCTGACGCTGCGCGCTCGACTCGCTGACCCAGAGTTGCTCGAGTGCCGATCCGAGCTGCCCGTGGAGCTGCCCCACCTTCACTGCCATCTCGATCCTCGCCAAATACCCAAAGAATAGATCGCCTTTTCGGCATTCTAGCCGACGCCAGTGTGTCTCCAGGCACGATAGTATGCAGAGCAGCGGTACGCGGGTCCGCCTCTGTGGCTGGACGGAGAGATGGGTGCGGCAGTGAGAGGACAGCTATGAAAACGGGCGACGATCTTCTGCACGCTGTCCGGGAGCCGGTCGGGGGCACTTCCCTCCAGGACCGCGTGACGATCGAGGATGTCCATGACCTGCCTCGCCTCCGGGCCATGGAGGATCTCCAGGCCGCGGTCTGGGGCCATGACAATCGCACCGTGGTTCCGGGACATCTGCTCGCGTTGACGGCCCACACCGGGGGTATTGTGCTGGGGGCGTTCGACGGCGCCGAACCGGTTGGCTTCGCCTTTGGCCTGCTGGCTCGAGACGGGGATCGTCTCTACCACGCATCACACATGCTGGGAATCCATCCCCGACTGCAAGGCGGCGGGATCGGGGCGGCGCTCAAGTGGCGGCAGCGAGAGCGGGCGCTGGAACAGGGGCTGGACACGATGACCTGGACCTTCGACCCGCTGGAAGCGCGCAACGCCTACTTCAATCTGCACAAGCTCGGCGTCGTGGGCCGCGAGTATCGGGAAGATTTCTACGGCGAGATGGATGACGAACTCAACCGCGGCCTGCCCTCCGACCGTCTCCATGTGGAGTGGCGCCTCAACCATATCCCCGCGGCGGATGGCCGTGGACACCCTCCGCACTCCGCACTGAGCATCGTGACCAGCAGCGGCGACCGACCGGTGCTCGCGATTCCCCCGGAGCATCCGGGCGTTCCGGTGCTGATCGAAGCGCCTCGGAACATTCAGCGGCTCAAGGGACAGAACATCGAGCTGGCGCAGGCCTGGCGGCAGGCGCAACGCACGGCCTTTACCTGGGCCTTCGCCCAGGGATACCTGGCTGATGATTTTAGGGACGGCGCGTTTGTGCTCGTTCCCAGCGATGGGATGGGGAGATGAAGATCGATCGCGTCACCCTGCACCAGATTCAAATGCCGCTGCTGGCGCCGTTCACCACCAGCTTCGGGACCGAGCACAACCGGCCCTGCGTGATCGTGGAGGTCGAGAGTGGCGGCCATCTGGGCTATGGAGAATGTGTCGCCGGCAGTGGACCGTGGTACTCCTATGAGACGGTCGGCACCGCGCACCACATTCTCAAAGAGTGGCTGGTTCCCCGTCTGCTCTCGGCGGACGTCGGAGAGCCCGAGGAGGTGTGGGATCTCTTCGCCGCCATTCGTGGGCACAATATGGCCAAGGCCGGACTGGAGATGGCCTGCTGGGATCTCTTCGCCCGCCTTCGCGGCATCTCACTGGCACAGTTGCTGGGCGGAACCCGCGAGCGGGTGGCCGTGGGGGTGAGCGTCGGCATCCAGCCTTCAGCGGAAGCGTTGGTGGATACCGTCGACCGGTTTCTCGGCGCCGGCTATGGGCGGATCAAGTTGAAGATCGAACCGGGAAAAGACGAGGACTGGGTACGGCCGGTGCGCAGCCGGTTTCCGGACATTCTGCTCCAGGTCGATGCCAACTCGGCCTACACCCTCGACGACGCGCCCATCTTCCGGCGCATGGACGACCTCGACCTGCTTCTGATTGAGCAGCCGCTCGAGTATGACGATATTGTGGACCACGCGGTGCTGCAGGGGGAGTTGCGGACGCCGATCTGTCTGGATGAGAGCATTCACGCACCCGCCGACGCGCGTCACGCCCTGGATCTGGGCAGTTGCCGAATCATCAACATCAAGCCGGGGCGTGTCGGGGGGCATCGCCGAAGTCGAGAGATTCACGACCTGTGTCGAGCGCGAGATATTCCCGTGTGGTGTGGCGGGATGCTGGAGACCAACATCGGACGCGCCCACAATGTCGCGCTCGCGTCCCTGCCGGGCTTCACCCTACCCGGCGATATTTCGGCCAGCGCACGCTACTATGCGCACGATATCGCAACGCCGAGCTTCGATCTGAACAGCGACAGCACGCTGTCGGTCCCGACCGGACCCGGCAGCGGCATCGAGATCGACCGCGACGCGCTTGTCGCAGTCACGGTGTCACGGGAGGTGCTGCATGGCGCAGTTGTACCGGCTTCTCGCTAGGGAACCCTGCCGGTGAGCGCTTCCCTGGGCGTCCTCCGGGAAACGATTGCCCGCCACGTCGACGACGCGGACGTGGAAGAATTTGGCGTCTATATTCGGCATATCCAATCCGGCGCAACGGTGGAGGTGAATCCCGCAGCCCTGTATCCCATGGCCAGCGTCTTCAAGATACCGCTCCTGCTGGAGACGCTGGCGCAGGTGGACGAGGGCCGCTGCGCACTCGAAGAGCGCATCGAGCTACGCCCCGAGCATGTGCTGGCGCCGTCCGGGGTGCTGGTCGAGCTCGATGCCGGGCTGCAGCTCACGCTGCGCGACCTCCTCACGCTGATGATCATCGTCAGCGATAACACCGCCACCGACATGGTTCTCGACCGGATCGGGCGCGATCGGGTAATCGAGCGGCTGCGAGTCTGGGGGGTTGAGACCGTCTCGGTGCAGATGGGAGTGGCGGGACTGTTCGATGCCGGATTCGGCTGGCCGGAAAACGAGGGCAGCTTTGTCGAGGACTACCGCCGCGCCCATGCCAGGGGCCCGATGATCGATCCTCTTACCGGCGAGGCGGATGCATCGCTCCAGGCGCTGCTGGAACGCGGGCCCAACTGGGACTCGATCCCGGCGGCGCGCACCGTCGAGAACAATGTGGCAAGCCCGCGTGGCATGGGTCAGCTGCTGGAACGCGTGATGCGCGGCGAGTTGCTCTCGGAGCGATGTACCCGCGTGGCTCTGGACATCATGCTGCGACAGCAGCTTAACCAACGGATTCCGCGCTTCCTGGCTGAAACTACCGCCGTGGCCCATAAAACCGGTACCTTCTTTGACTCACGGAACGATGCCGGCATTGTGTATCTCCCCCGGGGCGAGCAGTTCGTGGTGGTGACGTTCGCCTTGCTGCGCCGCGATCAATTGGAGGGGGATGCCAGAGAGGCGGCCGAGGCTGCCGACCGTGCAGACCGCGCGATGGGATATATCACCCGCTCTGCCTATGACACATTTACCTCGGCCTAGGAGAGGAATCATGGCAACTATGACGGAAGCCCACACCGAGCACGCTGAGCTTCACGACGTGATCCGCGAGTCGATGGACCAGCTCCACGTGCCGGGGGTCGCCCTCGGCATCATGGTTGATGGCGAGGACCATGTGGCGGCCTTCGGCGTCACCAACGTGAACCATCCCTCTCCGGTGGAAACGGATACGCTGTTCCAGATCGGCTCCACCACCAAGACCGTCACGGCGACCGCGATCATGCGCCTGGTCGAGAACGGCCAGATGGAGCTTGATGCGCCGGTCCGCACCTATCTGCCAAATCTTCGCCTTCATGATGAGGAGGTCGCTGCCGCGGTCACGGTGCGGCATCTGCTTTCGCATACCGCCGGATGGGTTGGCGACTATTTCTCGGACACGGGACGCGGCGATGATGCGCTGGCGACCATCGTGCTTCAGATGGCGGACCTTCCCCAGCTCACGCCGCTCGGCACTGTCTGGTCGTACAACAACGCCGCCTTTTACCTTGCTGGACGGGTGATCGAGGCGGTGACCGGAAAGCCCTATGAGGCCGCGGCGCGTGAACTGGTCCTGGAGCCGCTGGGGCTGAAGCAGTCGTTCTTCTTTCCCGAGGAGGTGATGGTCCACAGCTTCGCCGTGGGTCACAATGTGGTTGACGACGCGGCCCAGGTGGCGACGCCATGGGCACTGGCGCGCACCGCGAACCCGGCCGGCGGGCTCGCCTCCAGCGCTGGGGATCAGCTTCGCTATGCCCGATTCCACCTGGGCGACGGCACAGCCCAGGATGGCACGCGGGTCCTATCGCCGGAATCAATGGCCCTGATGCAGACGCCGGTGACCAGCGCCGGCGTGGACCGGGAGGTCGGACTCTCCTGGTTTCTGGGAGAGATCGAGGGTGTTCGCATGGTGGAGCACGGAGGCGGAACAATCGGGCAGATTTCGTCCTTTATGTTCGCCCCAGAACGACAGTTCGCACTCACGCTGCTAACCAATGCCGATCGTGGAGGGGAGCTGACTGCGTCAACAGAGAAGTGGGCGCTGAAGCACTATCTGGGCATCGCGCAGACCGATCCCGTCCCCGAGTCGCGCTCGGAGCAGGAGCTTGCTGCCTACGCCGGGCGGTACGCGTCGTCCATGACGGCCCTGGACCTGACGGTGCAAGAAGGAGCGCTGGTGGCCGCGATGTCCCTGCACGACTACCCCGCGGACACGCCTCCGCCGGCGCCGCCCCCGTTCCGCCTGGCCTTCTGCGCCACGGATCGAGTGGTTGCGCTGGACGGACCGATGGAGGGGGCGACGGCGGAGTTTCTGCGCGACAACGACGGCGCCATTGAATGGTTACGAATGGGGGGCCGCATTCAGCGACGCGAGTGCTGAGTCAGAGGCTCGGCCGGAACATGGAGATGACGGAAGCCCGCTGGGGCGAGACAGGAATCGGTGGGAGATGAGCGCCGGCCTCGATGGCTGATGCCATACGCCTGGGCGCGGAAACAGCGTAGAAGGAGAGAGCGATGGTAGCGACGGCAACACGACCGGCGGAGACGTCGGGCACGGCACAGGATATTCCCGAGTTGGAGGGATTCGACGACTTCGTGCTGAAGCTGATGCGACAGTGGAAGGTCAACGGCGTGGCGGTGGCGATCGCCAGGGGTGGCGAGATCGTCCTCTCCAAGGGGTATGGGCTGCGCGATGTGGAGCGAGGCCTGGAAGTTACCCCTCACACTCTGATGCCGATTGGCTCGACCAGCAAGACCTTCACCACGGCGAGCATTGCGCTGCTGGCCGATGAGGGGCTGGTGGATTGGGACACGCCGGTACGCCAGTACCTGCCGACCTTCAAGCTGTGGGACCAGTTTGCCACCGAGCGCATAACGCCCAAGGATATGGGCTGCCATCGATCGGGGCTGCCGCGTCACGAGCTGCTGTGGTATGGCTCGACCCAATCCCGGCAGGCGCTGTTCGACCGGCTGCAGTATCTCGAACCCACCGCGGACTTTCGAACGGTGTGGCAGTATCAGAACCTCATGTTCATGACCCTCGGATACCTGACCGACGAACTGAGTGGGCTGAGCTGGGAGGACTTCATTCAGAAGCGGATCTTTGATCCGCTTGGTATGGTCAGCAGCACGGCTACGTCGACCCAGGCCAAGGAGGCGGCCGATCTCTCGCGCGGCTATCGGAAGAAGGACAACAAGGTGGTCGAGATGCCGCTCTACGAGGGCTTTCATGCCGTCTCTCCCGCCGGCTCCATTGTGTCTAGCGTCGCTGATATGTCTCAGTGGCTGCTCGTCCACCTCAATGGCGGCAAGCACGGCGACCGGCAGTTCCTATCGGAGCCGCAGGTGCGGGAGATGCACAAGCCCCAGATGGTGATCGAGCAGGGGCAGTATGCCGAACTGCCGTACTCCAGCTACGGCCTGGCGTGGTTCGTGCAGCCGTACCGCGGTCGCGGCATGATCCACCACGGTGGCAACATCGATGGCTTTAGCAGCCAGTTGGCGCTCATGCCGGATGACAAGGTTGGGGTGGTGGTGCTCACCAATATGGACGGCACGCCCACGCGCGACATCATCACCTACAACGTCTTCGATCGCTTTATCGGCGGCGAGCAGGTTCCGTGGAACGATCGTTTCACGGCGCTCCGGAAGGAATTGAAAGCCGCCGAGGCCAGAGGCAAAGAGAAATCGAAGTCAGACCGGGTGCGAGGCACCAGGCCGTCCCACCGACTTGAGGCGTACACGGGAACGTACCGACATCCCGGATACGGCGACATCCGCATCGTTCTGGACAACGGCAAACTACAGGCAACCTACAACGATATCGAGTTTATGGTGAAGCACGTCCACTACGACGTGTTCGACGTGACGGTGGAGCGTTTCGGATTCACCTTCAAGGCCTCCTTCATCAGTGACGAGCGAGGCTCCATCAACCAGCTGACGGTGCCGCTCGAACCATCGGTAGCGCCAATCGTCTTCACGCGCCTGCCCGACGCGACTATGATTGATCGATCCTTCCTGGAGGCGTTCATCGGCGCCTACGAGGTTATGGGCGCCGTCATGGCGGTGGAGTTCAAGGGAGATGTGCTCCAGATCTCGATGCCGGGGCAGCCGGCCTTCGAGCTGGTTCCGGTGGCAGGAACCGAGTTTGCCTTCAAGGGTCTCTCCAACTTCAGCGTCGCGTTCAAACGGGATGGATCGGGCGCGGTTACCGAGGCGTTGGTCAACCAGATGGGAACTGTGCTCCAGGCGAAAAAACGATGAGCGGGCAACCTCTCACCCTCGATGACTTCTGGCAGCTGGCCACCGTGAGCGATGCGCAGCTGTCGCCGGACGGCCAGACCGTGGCCTATGTGGTGGGCACCTACGACGAGCAGCACAATGCGGCGCACTCCGCGATCTGGCTGCTATCGCTTGAGAGCGGACGTGCTCGGCAGTTCACCAGCGGAGATACCGCGGACATGCAACCCCGCTGGTCGCCGGACGGCGCCCGGCTGGCGTTTGTCTCCACACGCCACGAAGGCAAGCCGCAGATCTTCATCATCGATCGAGACGGGGGCGAGCCAACGCGCCTGACCACGGTAGAGCATGGCGCGCAGTCGCCCGTGTGGTCGCCGGACGGAACGCAACTCTGCTACACCATGGCCGTTCCCTCCGATACCCAGCAGGCGCCGCAGGAAAAGGCGTGGTTGGAGGCGCATCCGGAGGTGGACAAGGAAGCGCCGTCGCTGCGTCGCCAGCACTCACTTCTCTCCTGCTTCGATGGCCGAGGGTATATCGAGCAACACGTCCACCTGTTTGTCATTGATGCCGACCATCCCAAGGCCGAGCCCAGGCAGTTAACGGATGGCGACAACGACGACGTGGAAGCTGCGTGGTCGCCGGACGGTACGCTGCTCGCCTTCCTCTCTAATCGGAGCGAGCAGCAGGAGCACGCGCTGACCACCGACATTTGGACCATCGCGCTGGATTCCGGCGACCTGCGTCGCCTGACGGATGGGGATCTGATGGCCGCTGGCGCGTCGTGGTCGCCCGATGGACAGACGCTTGCCTTCTATGCATCGCCATCCTGGACCGCGGCTGGGTACCGCGACACCCACCTCTGGACGGTGTCCCGCCAGGGAGGAGACCAGCGAGACACATCGGCGCGGCTGGATTTGGGACACCGGCACGTCCAGGGCGACTATCAGTTTCCCGCGCCACCGCCCCCGGCCTGGTCTCCGGACAGCCGCACGGTGTATTTCACCCTGATCGACCATGGGGATGACGCAGTGCATGCGGTCGAGGTCGGAAGTGGCGACGTGCGGCGGCTTTCGGCGGTGGGAACCGACGTGGCTTCCACCGCCATCTCTTTCGACGGTGAACGCCTGGTGCTGATTGCCACCAGGCCGGACCACCCATTTGATGTGTTCGTGATGCCGTCCTCGGGCGGGTCTCCGCAGCCGGCGGCTTCGACCAACCGAGAGCTGATGGCATCGGCGGCGCTGGTGGCGCCGGAGAGGCTGACCTGGACGGGGCCGGGCGGATGGGAGATTGAGGGATGGCTGTACCGGCCACGTGACGTGGGACAGCCACATGACGTGGAACCGCCGCCGCTGGTGGTTCAGGTTCACGGTGGGCCGTATGGCGCGTGGGGGAATTGCTTCTATTTCCAGGCTCAGGTTCTGGCCGGCGCCGGGTACGCCTCGCTGTACGTGAACCCGCGCGGAAGTTTGGGGTACGGCCAGGAGTTCAGCGCGGCGGCTGATTGGGGCGAGGATGACTTTCAGGATGTGATGCGTGGCATCGACGCGGTGCTGGAGCGCGGAGCGGCCGATCCGGAGCGAATCGGCATCACGGGCATCTCGTATGGCGGCTTTATGACGAACTGGGCGCTGGGGCACTCGGATCGCTTCCGTGCCGGCGTATCGGTCAACGGCGTCAGCAACCAGATTTCCATGTTTGGCGTGAGCGACATGTCCGCCCTGTGGCTACCCACCGAGTTCGGCGGGACCTACTGGGAAAGTGAGGAGGTCTGGCAGCGATACCGGCGCCACTCGCCGATCTCCTCGGTCGGTCGCATCGCGGCGCCGCTGCTCCTGATTCAGTCCGAGAACGACTACCGCTGTCCGATCGAGCAGGGGGAGCAGATGCTGACCGCGCTGCGCGTGCGGCGGCAGGTCGTGGAGCTGATTCGATTCCCCGGCTGCAGCCACGTCATCGCCTCCAGCGGTACGCCGCTGCAGCGATACCTGCAATGGAAACTGGCGCTGGACTGGTTCGATACCTATCTCAAGCCCGAGCGAGCGCCATCGAGCGTCACCGCCGAAGAGGGTGCGGTCACAGTGGCAGTGGAGCAGCCGGTTCTTGGTTCGTGACCAAGTGGCTTCATGAAGGGACAGTTTGCCAGAACTGATGTGATCCGCACAGGCAGGAGCCGTCCGCACCCGCACCCCGGCATGGCGGAGGATGAAGGGTGACCATGGGGCAGACACTGTTCACCGTCATCGTAGGGTGCCGTGGCCTGTCCAGCCCTGCGGCGCTGGGCTCCGCCCGGCCCGCCTTGGTTGGTACACCATTACCCATCTGAGACACCGCTGGGCGGGTCGGGCAGGAGCCGCGACCCCTACGGGAACATGGTGCCTACAGTCGGGACAGGGTGGGCGCTGCAACGCAGTTGGTTGAGATGGCAGGTGGCGGAAAAAGGTGCGGTAGGGGCCGTGGCTCCGCCCGGCCCGCACAACGGTGTTTCCGGTAGTAAGTCGCATCCCAGCGAGCAACCAAGGCGGGACGGGCAGGAGCCAACTTGTGCCCCGAATGGGGTACGTCCCCTACGGGAGCATGGTGTCTACGGGCGGCACGGTACAAACAGAGAACCATGGGTGGGTAACATAGCAGGTGAACACGATGCCTCAGAACTATCCGCTTCTAAAGGGGCGGCAGGGAGGCTGCCGGGCAATCGTGTATTCGACTCCAGGTAACCCGAAAAACATGCCAGGCTCCTGAAAAAGGCGGTAGAGAAGTGCGAACACTAACCGACGAAAGCCGTCTCAAGGAGGCATTTTCGTTTACCCTATTGCTGGAAGGTCCGAGTGTCTTCGAGCCTGATGTCTTGCAAGCGCTGCCGGAGGCTGGCTGCGAGGATGCGCTCTTCGGGGAACGCAACGGCGTGCAGTATGCCGATTTCGAGCGCGACGCCGGTACCTATGTCGACGCTGTCACATCTGCGATACGAGATATAGTGAGCAGTGTGAGAGGGTTGTGCGTTACGCGCCTGGAACCCGAAGAACTGGTCGGTGTCAGTCATATCGCCCTTACGAACCTCCCGTGAAAATACTCTGCGGGAGACGTGCGCCAGGCGAAGTAGCACCGCACTGTCATGAGTGGTGTTTCTCCTCATGCTGCTTGGGCGATGTCACGGCTAGGCGTTGCGGCTGGTTCGTGCGCCGTCGATCGGAAGCGTCGCGCCGGTGATGAAGCTGGCTTGGTCGGAGCAGAGCCAGATGGCGGCTGCCGCGACCTCCTCGGGATCGCCCAGGCGACCCAGCGGAACCGACCGGGCGATCTGCACGCGAACCGTCTCGGGAAGCTCGGCGATCCGTTCGGTGAGGATCGGCCCGGGGGCGATCGCGTTGACGCGGATGGCGCTGCCGGCGTAATCGATTGCGGCCGTACGCGTGAGGCCGATCACGCCATGCTTGCTGGCGGCGTAGGCGCCCATCCCGGGCACGCCGTTGACCCCGGCAGTGGAGGACATGTTGACGATCGCGCCGCCTTTCCCGTCGAGCATCGCGGCGATCTCGTACTTCATCGCCAGAAAGACGCCGCCCAGGTTCACGCGTATGCACCGGTCGAAGTCTTCCAGCGCGATGTCCGCGAGCCGCGCCGGCAGGTGCGCGTCCCCAGCGTTGTTGAACGCGACATCCAGGCGGCCGAACCTGTCAACGGTCTCTGCGATGAGGTTCCGCACCGACCCGGGATCGCCCACGTCGGTGGGCACGGGATGCGCTTGCCCGCCCGCGTCCTGGATCTCCCGCGCAATCGCGGTGATCGCGTCCTGGTCCCGGGCAGCCAGCACAACGGCCGCTCCGGCGCGAGCAAACGCCCGGGCCGACACGGCGCCGATTCCGCGGCTGGCTCCGGTGACGATCGCTATCTTGCCGGCCAGAGCACCGATCAGTGGGACCTCAGGAGCAAGTTGGGTGGCGCTGTCATTTGGCGTAGTGTCGTGCATCGCTGACTCCTCTCGACGATCAAAGGCTCACTTTAGATTACCGATTAAATCATTTATACTATACATGTTACATGTAGTTATGAAATGATTGAACGTTGTGAAAGAATCGAATCGTTGGAGGGAAGATGGCTGACACTTCACATCGCGAGGTCCGCCGTGGGCCACCGCTTGCGGTTGCCACCGCCCATCTGCTCAGCCAGGTAGGGCGAAGCCAGGTCGCGCGTTTCAGCGAAGACCTGCAACCGCTCGATCTCCGGCCCAAGCACTTTGCGCTGCTCAACCTCATCGACCTCAACCAGGGCACGTCCCAGCAACAACTTGCGCAGCGTCTTGCGCTGGAACCCAGTGGCCTGGTCGGCACGATCGACGAACTCGAACAGCAAGGCATCGTGGAACGCCGACGTGCCCCGACCGACCGCCGCCGCTACGCTCTCTGCCTTACGCCAGCCGGAAAGGCCAGGCTCACCCAGGCGCGCCAGATCACCGCGCAACATGCCGCCGAGCTACTTGCGCCACTGACGGAGAGCGAGCTACAGGTTCTTCACGACCTACTCGCCCGCATCGTGGCGGAGACCTAACCGGAAGTTTCAGAAAGCCTTGGAAGGAGAAGGTATATGACCAACGCGCTACGATCCATCTGGGCGACCCTCATCGTGCTCTTTGTCGTGGCGATCCCTGTTGAGTTCTATCTTGCAGGCCACGGCGCTATGGAACAAGCGCACGCGGCGGATAAATCAGCCACCATCATGAAAACCGCGTGGGATCCTCATATCGGCTTAGGCATGCTCATGTTGCTCGTCTCTCTTCTCATCCTGCTCGTGGCCCTGGCTGCCCGGCTGCCTCGGCCGGTCCTCGGAATCACTGCCGGCCTCTTCGTCTCCATGGTCGTCCAGTACGCACTGCCTCTCCTCAACGACTCGGCCTCGACCCGCTGGATCGCCGCATTGCATGCGCTCAACGCCCTGATCGTCACCGGACTTGCCTTCATGCTCCTGATGCGCGCCCGGGCGTTTCTGCCTATCGGACGCTCACCACACACGGGTGTCGCGGTCGGCGACGATGACTAAAACACCGGTCAGGTAGTCGCAGGTGGAGTTGACGCGGGCGCTGCGGCGCTAGGGAATCCAGTCCTCCGCGGTGATCCTGGTGCACGACGGCTATCCGCGCGTGCCCGCCTTGGCGGGTTCATGAGTGGACAGTTTGGTGAGGATGTGCTCGCGCCGATTCGCCGCGCAGCGACGATCACCCGTCGATCCACCGGTCTTCAGACCGTCACGGTGGCGCCGGGAAGACAGCGTTATCACTCCGGCGTATCCGTCTCCGCGAGAGCATGAGTGGCGGAGACGGGAGGGCGTCGAGGCTGCACCACCCTGGCGACGTGAGCGTCGATGCGACGGAGCGGATGGTGCCGCGCGGCAGCGCCGGTCCTGGGCCACCCACGGGTGTGCTTCCCTGCTCCACTCCTTGGGAGGAGACCGGACCCGGGTGCATGCGGCCACGGCGCTAGGCAGGGAAGGAGTGTGTCAGGCAGATGCTAGTCCTGTGCCCCCGTTCGGGGATCTCCGTCCAGCGAGATGCCGCGGCACGGTACTGCCGTGGGACGGTCCGGCGCCGGCGCTTGCGCGCGGCGCCTCCAGCGGACGATCTGAAGATCGATTCTACGCATCCTGACCGGAACTGCGCGGTGTGAAACTGTCCCCTCATGAACCTTGGCGGGGTATCCGTAATGCTCTTCAGTCAATCGTCTTGGTATGGAAGCCCTCAGTACCGCAACCGAGGCGCTAATCAACCAGATCCGGCCCGTTCTCCTGTGAAAATGCTCTGGGGGAGAAACGCGCCAACCAGCCAGTTGGGCGCATCCACCACCTCACAGATCTTGAGGTCGACCGCCACGCTGCAGAGCATGTAGGCGTCCTGACGGGAGAGGCCGGCGGTGCGCTGCAGGTGCTCGATCATGTGACGCACCGCCTGGCGTGTGGCTTCCAGCAGATCCGGCCCGATACCATCGGTGGCGTAGTAGGGGGCGGTGTTGGTGCGCGGAGCGAGCGGACCTGCCGTCATGAACTGCGGCTCCGGCACGGCGAGATCCTTGCGCACGGTGAGGCGGACCGTTGCTCGCATGGGCGTCTCGATGGCCGTGCCACACACCTCACCGTCGCCCTGTGCGGCGTGTCCATCGCCCATGGAGAAGAGAGCGCCCTCCGTCTCAACCGGCAGGTAGAGCGTCGCCCCTTTCGTCAGATACTTGGTGTCCATATTGCCGCCATGGCGGTAGGGGGGAATGGTGGAGAGGGGCTCAGAGCCACCCGGGGCTAGGCCTGTTTCGCCGCAGAACGGGTCGAGAGGAATGCGAATGCCGCTCGTGAAGTCGGCGTAGCCATCCTCCAACCGCCAGATCTTGATGGCAGGTTCGGGGAACTCGTCGGCCAGTAACCCGAAGCCGGGAATGATCGCGGTCCAGCCCCAATCGGCCGGTTGGAGTTCCAGAATATCGACCTGGAGGGTATCGCCCGGGGCCGCTCCTTCCACGTAAATCGGTCCGTTGACCTGATCGACCAGGGAGAAGTCCAGCGTCTCGATGGTATGAACGGTCGAGTCTGGCCCGATCTGGCCGCCGGCGGCATCGAGCAGGTCGAAGTCGACGCGGTCGCCCGACCGGATCCTCCCAATGGGCGGAATAGAACGGTCCCAGGCCAGATGCCATTGGTCTCGGGCCACATGGATGGTGCGCGCTGTGGTCTGCATGGCTCTCCTCGATCCTACTCCCCGGCCGTCACCGTACCGGTCTTTTCTTCCACGCTCAGCCCCTCGCTGGCGCGCAGGTGCTCACCGACACGCCTCACCAGGGCGGGGCTTACAAAGACAATGATCAACCCCACCAGCAGCCAGACCAGGGCAACGTATGGGAACGCATTGTAGGGAGCTGCGGGCATGGGATAGATGTTGCTGTAGAGGGTATAGGCGAGGGCGGCCAGGGCCAGGATGGGGATGATCCCCTGCCAGGTCCAGAGGTGGCGAGACATGAAGAATCTCATCGCGCCAATGTTGGTGAGACCGTAGGCAATCAGCAGCAGGAAGACGCCGATGGTCCCCAAATAGCCGAATAGAGCGGCGCCATTGGTGCTGGGGAAGCGGCCCCATACGATGTCGATTGCCAGGGCGACCACCATGACGATGGCGAGGGACATCCAGGGTGAACCGGTGCGAGGGCTGGTCTCACCCAGGCGATCGTCGATGAAGCCGTCCCGCCCCATGGAAAAGAGCACACGGGAGGCAGCATTGGCGGCGCCCAGGGCGGAGGCGAAGGCGCTGATGGTGGCGCCGGCATCGATGGCAACCTCCATCACCCGGCCGACATAGCGATGCCCGAGATCCCCCAGTGGAGACGTGGACGCCCCAAACGCTTTGAGCCCGGCTGGGCTGAGCCCGAAGCCCACGGTCTGGGCATAGGTGATGATCACATAGAGGATTCCAGTGAACACCACGGCGGCGAGAATCGCCAGGGGGATGTTCCGCCGGGGATTGCGCGTCTCTTCGCCCAGCGTCGCCGCCCCCTCAAAGCCGGCGAAGGAGAGAAAGCCGAAGACCGCGGCCAGGCCGATAGCGTTGAGGGGATTGCCGGCGAAGGTGAAAGGCGTGGCGGAGAGGTGACCCTGGCCGCCGACCTTGGCCAGGATGATCACCGCCAGAATGCTGATCAGCAGGATAGAGATGCCTTCGAGGACCAGCGCCAGGCGGGTGGAGAGGGCTATATCGCTATAGGCCAGAAACCAGACCAGAACCCCCGCGATCAGAGCCAGCGGGAACCAATCGATGTTGGCCGAGATGCTCGCGAAGAAGGCCTGCGCAAAGTTGCCCACTTCAGCGGTGGAGGCGGCGGTAAACGCGACATACGTACCGAGCAAAGCCCATCCGGAGAAAAAACCAACGCGAGGACCGAGGGCAATCCCGTTAAACGCGTAGACCGAACCGCTGTGGGCGAAGTGGCGTGTGAACTGGATGAAGGAAAAGCTGACCAGGCCCACGACGATGGCGGCAGCCAGAAAAGCAAGCGGCACCGAGGCGCCGGTAATTTGGGCGGCCAGGGAGCCGTTGAGGGCCATAGCGGCGGTCGGCGCCATGATGGCGATGGAAAGCGCGATCGCTTCCCAGAAGGAGAGTTCACCACGATGCAGGGGGCTGTCTTTCATCCATGCCCTCTCGGGACGGTATTCGCGCGGCTCGAACACCCCATTCTAGCCGCGATGTTTGCAGGAGCCGCAAGCAGCGTGCAACGAGGCAGGCGAACCGTGAGAAAGGGGTGCACCTACCCCAAGATGGCCCGTAGTGCCTCTCCGCTATCTGTATAGCGGAACTGGTATCCCGCCGCCAGGGCGGCCTCGGGTACCATTCGGTCGCTGGCCAGAAAGGCGTCTTTGCGCTTGGGCAGCGCCAGCTTGAGCAGCGTGCTATAGCCCGGCACCCAGGAGGGGCGGTGCAGCGCCTGGCCGATCTGGCGGCAGAACAGGTCCATGGTCACAGGGTTGGGCGAGCCGGCGTTGATCGGGCCGCGCAGCGTATCGTGATCGAGCGCATACAGGATCACGCCAATCTCATCCTCCAGGTGAATCCACGGGACCCACTGACCTGGGTCGCCCATGGCGCCGCCGGCGAACAGGCGGAAGGGCATGGCCAGGGCCGGCAGTGCCCCACCCGCGGCGCCGAGCACGATGCCGGTGCGCAGCAGCACCAGCCGCACGCCAAATTCTGCCGCCGGCCGGGCCGCGGCCTCCCAGTCCTTCACCACGCCGGCCAGGAAACCAGTCCCGGCCGGGCTGCTCTCGGTCAGAACGGCGTCGCCTTGCGAGCCGTAATAGCCCACCGCCGAGGCGTTGACCAGCACGCGGGGCCGCGGATCGGCCTGTCTGATCGCCTCGACCACACTGCGCGTCGAATCGACCCGGCTGGACCGGATCAATGCTTGCTCCTGCTCGGTCCAGGGTTTCAGGGGATCCGCGACCGGGGCGCCCGCCAGATTCACCACGCCGTCTGCTCCATTGAACGCGGCCATCCAACTGCCCGGCCGGCCTGGTTGCCAGCCGGCTATCTCTACCTCGGGACCCAGCGTCTGCTGTGCTTTCTCCACACTGCGCGCCAGCGCCACCACCTGGTCGCCGCGTGACCGTAGCGCCTTGACCAGGGCCTGGCCAATAAATCCCGTTGCGCCGCTGATTACGATCTTCATCAGTGCCCGGGCCTCCTACCCATCATGATCCTCGGTTATCATGATGCCCAGCACCAACCCAAAGGCGGCATGGCGCAGCGCCTCTAGCCCAAAAAAGGTCCAGGTGGTCAGGGGTGGCAGCTCACCGGAGCGCACCATGGGGTGGATCGCGTGAAGCACCGGTACGCCGGGATAGAGCACCAGGTTCTCCACCTGAACGAAGAGCATCCCGCGTAGCCAGGCTGGTCCACGGGGTAAGGAGGGAAGGACGGCCTGGTAGAGTGCCACCAGGCCGATGCTCAGGCTGTAATGGGCCAGCGCGCCGAGGGCTCTGCCGCGCACCGGATGGCGGGACAGCAAGCCGCCCCACAGTATCAGGTCGTCGTACCGGTTGCCGGTCAGCCACCGATCCGCGGTCATGGCGGCCAGATAGGCCGTGCCGGCCACACCGCCCACCGCAGCGGACCGGCGAAGCGAGGGGCGTGCCAGAGGGAGAGTATCGCGCCACTTCATAGTCATGCCCCATTGTGACATCCCTGGCGGTCGGCTCATCCCCGTCGGTCGGTTATGGAAGATAGCCGCGCGTAACCTCACCCGTGATTTCCGCCTCGAACAGCTCCGACGGATCGAGCGGTCGATGCACCGGCGCGACACCGTGCGGCAGCACCCGGCCGCCGCAACGAGGGCATTGCAGCCGTCCGCGCCGGTCGGCCACCAGTCGATCTCCCTGGTGGATGGGGAGAAAGACCAGCCCGCTCACCGGCGCGCCGCGCTCTCCCTCGACGTCACCCACGTCATAGCCGCAGTTCAGGCAACTCAGTTCCGCATGCACGATCATATCTTGTCCTTCATCTCTGCTCTTCTATGGGAAGAACGCTCTACAACTCTTATGCATTCCTCCTCCAGTATAGCCGTTCACCTTAGACAAAGCTAATGCAAAAGAGGCGTGTTCGCTGTCTCACTAAGGACTACGTACCGGAGGCCGGGAAGGGATGTACTCTACGGTATGAAGGCCCCGTCGGAACCGGCGTCGAACCCCAATCTGCTGCGCGACCATCTGGCCAACGAGCGCACCTTTCTGGCCTGGATGCGCACCGCGATCACCATTGTGGCCCTGGGTTTCGTGGTGGCCAAATTTGGCATCCTGCTGCGTGAGGTCGGCGGCGCCCATATCCATCCATTGACGGTTCGGGCCGGCGCCGTGGTCGGCGTGACCCTGGTGCTGGGTGGTCTGGCCACGGCCATCCTGGCCGCCCTCAAGTTCCTCCAGATCCGCCGCGATCTCGAGCGGTCGGTGATCCGTTTCTCCCCCGCCCTCGACATCGCCCTGGCGGTGGTCATCACTCTGGCCAGCCTGGTCCTGGCCGCCTACCTTATAGTGACGGCCTGAGGAGGGGCGGGATTCGGTCGCCCTGGTCATCGGCTGGGTTGAATAGCTCGACCGCGATCACCAGGGCGTCGTGGCCTGCCACGTCGGCTTCACGCCGGGCTGAGGCATAGAGGCGAAGCGGAAAGCGCTCGTTACTGTGTACGCTGTAGCGCCAGCGGACCGGCAGCCCGCCACTAGATCTGACCATAGCGCGTTAAGGAGATCGCTGTGATGAGGGCCGCGGAGATGCTGGCGGGACTGGAATATCTTTCGCCGGTAAGTACATTCGCAGGGTGTGATTCGGTAGACGCTTGAATCCAAAACGAGCATAGAAGGGGACGAGCGCCTCGTCCAACGCGTCGACTGTGACCAATACAGTCCCCAAGACAGTCCACGATTGGCGTACCAGGCTAAAGGCATGTGCCATGAGTACAGTACTTAGACCCCGTCCCTGGTACCTGTGATCCACCGCCATTCGACCAATCAAAATCGCGGGAAGCTTGGGGTACGAGGTGAGGTTCTTCCTGTCAGCCTCGGGTACATCTGTGGCAATTACGGAATCGCTGCTAAGAGTGATAAAGCCCGCGATGCGATTCTCGTCATGGTCGAACAAGATATGCACGGCCGCCATGTTCGTTTCTGCATCCCTACGTGCTCTTTGGGCAAGGTACCCATTCAACGCCGGCGAGCCGCAGTCGAAATCGGTCCGAAGTTCCCTGTGGTGGGTGGACCACAGTTCGAACCCCAGGCGAGAATCGCCCACGTGCTAGCGACTCATGAAGTCCGAATACTTCTGCATCGCCCGCACCATGTATTCCGTGTAAGCAGGCGGGCAATCGACGTCGTCCAGGACCATGCGCGACTCCTCGGGGGTCAGTATCAGAGGTTCGCCGGTCAGCTGGTCATCACCATAGGCACTGGAAATCTCAGAGTTGGTCAACAGTTCGAAGCAACCATCATCAATCTCGACGGGTGATAGTGGCTGATTTAAGTCGATGTCTTCAATGACCGGCAGGCGAAAACCAAGTTGGGCCGCAGTGGAAATCCGGAAGGCTAGCTGCTTGAGCAGCGCTTCTTCGGCATCTTGCTGGGTATGTCCCCTGCCCTCTAGCTCAAATTCAGGGAGGGATGCAACCCACGCGCCGTCCTCTGCCCTACTGAACGTGGCCCGGCAAATCGCCCTACGCAAGTATGCATGCGTCTTGTATTCGAGATTCATGTCTGATTCCCTCGATGCGAGAGCTCCTTGCTTTGCCTTTCCTTGCTCTGTCTTATAGTATGCCACGGCTGGATAGGTCCGAAAGTCCTACGTCGCGCCCGTTCGTTGTTGCCATTCGCAGCCGCCTTGTAGGACCAACTCAATCCGGGGACTTGTACAGAGATCGTTGGCGTGGATCCCCCAGCGATATCTACCACCGCGAACGATTGGTAAGCTAGGTCGACATGGCCTTCACGCAACGACAGTTAGACCAGCTGGTGCGCTAGGTCGGGGACGCGCCTGAACTGGCGGACGAGCGGCGAGCCGCGCAGCAACACTTCTTTGGTGAGGATGATCCCCGTCCGATGAAGTATTGGGCTGGCGTGGAGGATGCAGCATCGCGTCGACGGCGCTTTCTCGGCTACTTCCTGTTCCGGCATCACCTGCCCGACGGTGAAACTCCCGCTGAACGCGGCGCCACGACCCTCTTTGCCGGCCGTGATCGGGAGGAGGCACTTCGAGCGGTGCGTGGGGTGCGCTATGTGCTGGCCGTGGTCCGCTCCGTTCTCCCCGGAGAGGCGGTATTCCTGACGCTGGAACAGGAGCGGTTCGAAGTTCGTCACCGCGAGTGGTCGTGGCTCCTCACGCCGGAGTCAACCCTGTATGCCTACCTGATCCCCATCCGCCGAGGGATCAGGCTGCCCGGTACCGGCTGGCTGGAGATGCCCATTCGCCTGGGTCCGGGCGTGCGTTCCCACTTGCTCGGTCTTCAACCCGACCCGGTCGAGGTGGAGCGAATGATCCAGGGGCGAGTGGAGGAGGACGCTCGACCGAGACCACCGCAGGATGAGACGATGGACGCGGCGGTGACCCGGATGACGGAGGGGGCGAGGGATGCAGGGAAAGAGGACCTGATCCTCTCGCCAGCGGAGTGGGCAACCCTGGTCCAGCGCTGTATGGTCGATTCCGACCTGATGGTGTTTCCCCGGGAGATCATCGATCGCGTGGGGGATGTCGCGGAGGTGGACGAGCTGAACGACTGGATGGCGCTGGCTCACAACATCTGGAACAACACGCCGCAACCCGATCGTGGCGGCAAGACCGCCAACGAGTTGATCCGCATGGCGCCCAAACGGCGGTAGAGATCGGGCATCGAGTGTGCGTGCTGTCGAGCAGAAGAGGAGCAGGGATGCTCCTGGTATCACTCTTACGCACGAGTATTTCTCATAGGATTTCGTATCGACTTCTCCTGCTCGTGACCTAGAATGAGGACAGAAGGAGCCTGCGCCTGTTACGCCACATTCGCGGGTTGGTGCGGCCTTCGACCTGGAAGAGTCGAACAGCGGGAAAGGCACGAACACATGGCACGCGGCTACAGGATTTCCTTGGAGTTGGAGCCACAGCCAGAGGGGGGATACACGGTCACCAGTCCAGACATCCCTGAACTGATAACAGAAGGGGACACGGTTGAGGAAGCGCTTGACAATGCACGCGATGCGTTTGTAGCCGTCTTCGAGATCTATGAGGAGCAAGGCCGTGGGATTCCCGCACGCCTTGCTCAAGACCTCCAGGGTGAACGGATTGTGACTGAGCAACTTGTCGCGATGGCGTGAAATACGACGAGGTGGCGAGGAGGCTCAGGGATCTAGATGGCCTGACCCTTGCTGGCCAGCGCCAGCATCACTGGCGGCCAGGGGCGCAGCGGCATGACCAGATCGACCGACTGGAACCGTGCCTGGAGTTGCTCCAGCACATCGCGACCGCTCCAGCCGGCGATGAGCCGGTAGGCCAGGCCGAGCAGCCGGATCACCAGGCCCGCTTGACCGCTCGGGACCAGCCGTAGATCGCACACGAAGAACCTTCCGCCCGGACGCAAGGCCGCGTACACAGTGTCCACCGCCGCGCGGACATTCGCCACGGCGCTCAGCGTAAAGGTCGCAATCGCGGCGTCGTACGCCTCTGGCTCGAGTCGTGCTCGCAGCGCGTCGGCACAGATGACGTCCACATTGTCCCAGCCGCGCTCTCGGATCCGCTCCTGTGCTCGCTGCACCATCCCAGAGCTGAAGTCCACACCGACCACCCGGCCCCCTGGCCCGACGGCCTCGCGCAGCGTCTCGAAGTTCGGCCCGGTTCCACAGCCAAGGTCGAGCACGCGATCCCCATGCTGGAGGCCGAGGTGCTCGATGGCCAGCTGCCGCGCGGGCGCCAGCATCCGCTCCGACGAGCCGCTGTGCCCGCTCAGGAAGTCCCAGAGCCAGCGACTGCGTGCTGATTGAGGTGGGCGTCTGTCTGCAGCTGCCTTCATGTTGCTCCCCGTCCACTTTTATAATGCAGTTGCATTGTAAACGACCGTGGATTATGGATGCAATATCGGTCCCTCGCTCCCGTAACAGGGTGACCACCTCCTCGATGTCCGTTTGGGTCACGCCGTACTTCCGGGCGATCCTCGGCCGCGCCAGAACCTCCGCCAGTTCGTCAAGGAGCGGGCCGCTGGTAAGGAGGGTGAACGTTCCGGCGGCGAAAGCCGTGAGGACCTGGGCAGGGAAGCCGCGACGGTTGAGGAGGGCAGAGACCCAGACGTTGGTATCAACGACGACGCGCCGCACGATGCAACTGCCGGGCCTCATCGCGCGCCACGCTAATGTCGGCTTCGATCTCCTGGGACGGCAGGCCACCCGGTACCCGGCTTCCGACTCGCTCACGCAGTGTCTCGAGTCGCTCCCGCCAGTGGGTCTCATTGCCCATGTGCCGGGCCAGGTAGTCATTCACCGCCTCGCGCACCAGGTCCGCCACGCTCTGCCGCTCCTCTGCCGCCAGGTGCTCGAGGGCGCGGAGCTGCTCCTCCTCCAGGTAGATGTTCGTGTGCTGCATGGTCATCGCCCCTTTCGATGTAGAAGTACGCATACATCATGGTGCATTCTCTCTAGAACTCGACGCCAAGTACACTCGCATTATGACTGTGGTACCCCCATGCCGAAGCAGGTAGACCATCAGGTGCGACGCCGGCTGATCGCCGAGGCGCTGTGGCGCGTGACCATCCGCCAGGGGCTGGAGGACGTGAGCCTGCGCCACGTCGCCGCCGAGGCCGGGGTGTCGATGGGGCTGGTCCAGCATTACTTCGCCGGCAAGGATGAGATGCTGCTCTTTGCCCTGGACACCCTCAACCAGCACGTCTCCCAACGCGTGGCCGCGCGCGTTGCCGCTCTTCCCGACCCGAATGCGCCGCGATCTCTGGTGCGGGCCGTACTCCTCGAGATGCTGCCGCTGGACCAGGAGCGGCGCGATGATGCGGTGGTCGGTTTTGCCTTCCTGGCCCAAGCCGCCGTGCGACCGGCAATTGCGACCACCCTCCAGGCGAGCTTCGCTCAACTTCAGGATTTCGTCTCAGCAGAGATTCGGCGCGCCCGGGAAGCCGGCGAGACTCGGGCCGGCCTCGATTCGGAGCGGGAAACGCTGACCCTGCTGGCGCTGCTGGATGGGCTCACGGTGCAGGTCCTGGCCGGCCAGGGTAGCCCCGAGACCGCCCTTGCCGTCCTGGATTACCACCTCGACCACCTGTTCTCGACGGCCTCGACCCGGAACCGCATCACCCAGGACTGAAGGTCTGGTTCCACGCTTGACGCATCCGCCCTCGATATTCGATAGTATGAGCACAACACACACCATAGCACCATATGCTGGAAGGCGTGGAGAGCGCAGGCATTGTCTGGCGGTCTGTGCCTCGTCTCGCTACTGTTAAACCTATCCCGACCGAAACGTTACTGTACCGGATCAGTGGAGGTTACGAACATGGGCGTGATTACCCCGGATACTGTCGCTGCTCCCATAGGGGAGCGGAAAATGCGGCGCGATGTCGGCCTGCTGGGCCTGATGTTCGTGTCGGTCGGCTCGATCATCGGCTCCGGTTGGCTTTTTGGCGCGCTCAACGCATCACTGGTGGCCGGTCCCGCCGCGCTCATCTCCTGGATCGTGGGCGGAGCAGCGGTGATCCTGCTGGCGCTGATTCACGCCGAGTTGGGCGGGATGTATCCCGTGGCGGGCGGCAGCGCACGCTTTCCGCACTACGCCTTTGGCAGCATGATCGGATTCGCGGCCGGCTGGTTTGCCTTCCTCGGCTCAGTGACCACCGCGCCAATCGAGGTCGAGGCCGCGCTGCAATACGCCTCCAACTACGTCAGTGGGCTGACCACGATCTCGAATAGCCTCCCAATTTTGACCCTCTTCGGCTATGTGGTGGCTGCCGTGCTCATGCTGATCTTTTCCGCCATCAACATCATGGGCGTGAAGTGGCTGTCGGAGACCAACAAGGTCGCGGTCTATTGGAAGATCGCCATACCCGTGCTGACCGTGGTGGTGTTGGTGATAACGTCCTTCCATCTCGGCAACTTCACGGCGGGCGGCGGATTCATGCCGTTCGGCTGGAAAGGGGTCTTCAGCGCCATCGCCACCGGGGGTGTGATCTTCGCCTATCTTGGCTTTGAACAGGCCATTCAGCTGGGGGCCGAGAGTCAGAACCCCACGCGCAACATCCCGCTGGCCGTGATCGGCTCCATGCTCCTGGGCGTCGTCCTCTACATCGCGCTCCAGATCGCGTTCACCGGGGCCCTCAACCCTCACAGTCTGGCCAAGGGCTGGAGTGCGGTGGCCTTTAAAGGAAAGGGCGTGCTCTTCGGGCCATTCGCCGGGCTGGCTGTCGCCCTCGGTCTGGGCTGGCTCGGGGTCCTGCTCTATTCCGATGCCGTCATCTCTCCGGGCGGCACGGGCCTGCTCTATGTCGGCACCAGCTCCCGGCTGACCTTCGCCCTGGCCCGCAACCGATACGTACCCGAGGTGGGCGCCCGCCTGAGCACCCGCGGAGTGCCGGTCTACGCCATCGCCTTCTCATTCCTGTGCGGCATGTTCATCTTCCTGCCCTTTCCCGGCTGGCAGCAGCTGGTGGGTTTCATCTCGTCGGCTACCGTCATCGCCTATGCCATGGCGCCGCTGGCCATGGGCGCCTTGCGCCTGCAGGAGCCCGATCGTCCGCGTCCCTTCCGGCTTCCCGGTGGTACCTTCCTGGCCCCCGTCGGCTTCATCATCGCCAACGAGATCATCCTGTTCTCCGGCTGGGCGGTGGTCTGGAAGCTGATCGTGGCCATTCTGATCGGCTTCGTGCTGCTGGCAATCTCGTTCGCCACCAGCCCGCCCGACCGGCGCCCCTCGCTGGACTGGCCGAGCGCGGCCTGGCTCTGGCCGTATTTGATCGGCCTGACGGTGATCTCCTACCTCGGTTCCTTCGACATCAAAAAGACCAGTTCCATCCCGATCATCGGTCTGACGGGGCCTCGCAACGAACTCACCTTCGGCCAGGATATGCTGGTCATGGCCGTGTTTAGCATCGTCATCTACCTGCTCGCGATCCGTACCCGCCTTCCCAGCGAGCGCGTGAGCGAGTATGTCGGCGATCTGACGGCCGAAGCCGAATAGCTGTCGAAGGACGGGGGGAAGCGATGAAGATTCTCGTTGCCTATGACGGATCGGAGCTGGCTGGGCGCGCGCTGGGGTGGGCCGCCCAGCTGGTCCAGGACTCCACCGTCACGGTGATCAGTATCGCGCCCACGCTGGAGGCCAGTCCCCGCATGGCGGACGCGGTCGACCCCAGCAGCGACATCCCGGAGCACCGCCGGCAACTGGACGAGGCGGTCGACATCCTGAACCAGGCGGGCGTCCAGTCGGAGACCATACTCACGGCGGGCAATCCGGCCGAGGAGATTATCAACGCCGCCGCCGATGGCGGCTTCGACCTGATCGTGGTTGGCATTCGCGGCAGGAGTGCCGTGCGGCAGTTCCTGATCGGCTCGGTCGCCGACCGCGTGGTCCGCCACGCCACGGTTCCCGTGCTCGTGGTGCGCTGACCGCTCCCCGTTCCGCGGTCCATGGTCAAGCAACGACATTGGGTAAAATGGCAGGTGCGCTTGGAGCCATCGTCTAGAGGCCTAGGACACCACTCTTTCACAGTGGCGACACGGGTTCGAATCCCGTTGGCTCTACCATACCCACGCTGCCCTTCCCAAGACGACCTCGAGGCCGTTCCTTATATGTTGAATTGGTATGTTGAATTGCGCCATCCACACTCCGTAGCAACGACGTTCACGTCGTCACGGTGGTGCAGCCTCGACGCCCTCCCTTCCCCGCCACTCGTGCTCTCGCGGAGGCAGTATGCCGGGGTGGCAACGCTGTCTTCCCGGCACCATCCCGACGGTCTGAAGACCGATTCTACGGTGGGGTGGCTCCCCTCCCCCGCGGAGGGTTCATGAGAGGACAGCTTTGGTGAGGGCATGCCCACACCGCTTCGCCGCCCAGCCACGATCGACCGTAGCATCGGTCTTCAGACCGTCAAGGGAAGGGCCGCGCGGCAGCGCCGGTCCTGGGCCGTACCACCATGCTGCTTCTCAACTGCGCCGGCGACGTGGGGTGGTCGAGCCACTCACGGGTGTGCTGCCCTACTCCGCTCTGTGGTGGGAGACCGGACCTGCGTGCATGCGACCACCGAGCTGCGCCGGGGAGGAGCGTGTCAGGCGGACGCTGGTCCTGTGCCGCCGTTCGGGGATCTCCGTCCGGCGAGTTGCCGCGGCACGGTACTGCCGCGGGGCGGACCGGCGCCGGCGCTTGCGCGCGGCGCCTCCAGCGGACGATCTGAAGATCGATCCTACGCATCGTGGCGGGAATTGTGCGGCGTGAAACTGTCCTCTCATGAACCTTCGGAGGGAGAGGGGGGTACAGACACACCCTCACCGCACTATCCGCCCATAACCATCCAAAAGGAAGTGCTTACCACATGAATCCCAAAGCTGCCGTAGTGGCGCTGGATGGTCTGGTGGCGGTGGTCAAGGCCGATTGTCCCACCAGCCGGCTGGTCGCTCCCGTGCTGGCGCAACTTCGCGAGCAGGGGGCCACGCTCACCGTCTACACCCAGGACGGTCTCTCCTTCCCGCCGGACCTGGTCCCGGTGGACGATACCAGCCTGGAAGTGTCGTATCGCCTCGAGATCGAGACGGTGCCGACCCTGCTTCGGATCGACCAGGGCCGCGTCGTGAACCGCTGTGTGGGCTGGTCGCGACTGGAGTGGGAGAGCTTGACCGGCGTGCGGGGTCTCGGCCCAGACCTACCGCCGCGGCGGCCGGGGTGCGGCTCGCGCAGCGTGGAGCCGGGAATCGCGGAAGCGCTGGCGATACGCTACGGCCGCAGCTTGACGTCTCGGGTGGTGGCCCTGGCCCCACTCGAGGATGAGTTGGAGGCCTGCTTCGATCGCGGCTGGACCGACGGCCTACCCGTGGTGCCTCCCACTCGGGAGCGGGTCCTGCGGATGCTGAACGGAACCTCGCGCGATCCAGCCGATCTGGTGGCCGTGGTGCCGCCCAACCTGGCGCCGTGTACGGTGGAGAAAGTGGCGATCAACGCGGTCATGGCCGGCTGCCGCCCGGAGTATCTCCCCGTGGTGATCGCCGCCCTGGAGGCCGCCTGCAGCGAGCAGTTCAACATTCACGGCGTCCTGGCTACCACCTATTCCGTCGGCCCCATCGTCATCGTCAATGGACCGATCGCGCGAGCCATCGGCATGAACTCCGGCATCAACGTCTTGGGACAGGGTAACCGGGCCAACGCGAGCATCGGGCGAGCGCTTCAGCTGGTGATCCGCAACGTCGGCGGCGGCCGTCCGGGCGAGGTCGATCGCGCTACTCATGGCAACCCCGGCAAGTACACGTTCTGCTTCGCCGAAAACGAGGAGGACTCCCCCTGGGAGCCGCTCTCGGTGGAGCGAGGCTTCCCCGCCGGCGGCTCGGCGGTAACGGTCTTCGCCGGGGAGGGGCCGAAGACGGTCTTCGACCAGCTCTCCCGCCGGCCGGAGTCCCTGGCGCGGTCTTTTGCCGCCTGCCTGGTCTCGGTGGCCCATCCCAAGCTGGCTCGCGACTACGAGGGCTTCGTCGTCGTCTCACCCGAGCACGGCCGGGTCTTCCGCGAAGCGGGCTGGAGCAAGGCGCGCCTGCGCCAGGAAATCCTCTCGCTGCTCCTGCTGCCCGGTGAGGAGATCGTGCGAGGCGCCGGCGGCATCGCGGAAGGCATGCCGACGGCTGAGACCCTGCCCAAATTTCTGCCTGATCGGCTATGGTTTGTCCACGCGGGAGGCGCCGCGGGACTGTTTTCAAGCATCATCGGGAGCTGGAAAGCCGGCGAGGCCGGCAGCCAGCCCGTTACCCAGGAGGTACGAGCATGACCATCCGTGAACTTCTCGATCCCACCGCCGAGCGCGCCCCCGTGGAACGCGAGCGCAGCCCTCGCCCCTCCTCGCTGGAGGGATTGACCGTCGGCCTGCTCGATATCGCCAAGGCACGCGGCGATGTCTTTCTCGACCGGCTGGACGAACTGCTGACTCAACGCGGCGTGCGGGTCGTTCGTTTCCAGAAACCCACCTTCGCCAAGGTTATGCCGCCCAGCCTGGTCCGCGAGGTGGTCGCGGGCAGCAATCTGGTGATCGAAGCGCTGGCCGATTGAGGGTCCTGCACGTCGTGCAGTATGCATGACATGACCACGCTCGAACAGCTGGGCATTCCCAGCGTGTTCGTGGCCTCCACCGAGTTTTACGATGCCGCCCAGGCTCAGGCCCGTGCTCTGGGCTTCGACCCAGCCGGGGTCTTCGTTCAGCATCCCATCCAGGATAGAACGGACCAGGAGATTCGCGTCCTCGCCGAGGAAGCTGTGGACCGCATCATACGAGCGCTTATCGACTGATGTGCGCGTCTATGGCAGTTTGGCCTGGTCAAGTCTCTCAAGAAAGCGTATCTTCTTCGCGTGCCGCGTGCGCAATTCGCCCAGGCGCAGCGCGAACGCCTCAGGGGTTTGGGCCCGAATCGCTACCTCGCGCAGGTCCTTGAGATAGGTCACAGCCTGGTCGTATTCCGCCGGCCGCTTTCTATCGATCAGCGATTCGATCTGGCGCCAGGCCTGCTCTTGCCGTGTGGCCAGATCGTCCAGATGCGCGGCCCGTGCCGCGGCGCGTTCTCGATCACGATCTGCCTGCTCCCTGGCCCGCCGCTCGGACGCCTCGCGGCGCCTGCTCTCGGCACGCTGCCTGGCCTCTGTGAGTATCTCAACGACGGTACGGCTGCCGGAGGACAGGTTCGATGCCAGAGCAACCGGCGGAGCCGTCTCCCGTTGAAAACGCCGAAGCAGCTCGAGCTTGAGGCTCTTCTCCTCGTCTGCCAGGAGTCGAAGCAGCAGCGCGTCTTTATCCGGCCCGGGAAGATTGCGGATCCACTCCTGCTGATCGCCTGGTATGGACTCGATCTCTCCTCTGGTCGCGCTGCGCTCCGCGGCGACCTCCAGAACATCGCTGTCGATCCGCAGGAACTCGACCAGCTTCTGGAGCGCGGGCGAGAGTTGGCGAAGGCCGGCGGGAACCGGAGGCTCCATAACCTCCATGACCTCCTCATCGTCCTCGTCCTCTTCATCGTCGAGCGACCCAACCCAAGCATGGGCCAGCCAGCCCAGGTAGAGCGCCCGAAAGTCACCGCGCTCGAGGTCGCCGCGCAACGGAAGTAGGTCATTGAGCCAGTCATCTCCCTCATCCTCCCAGGAGCTCTCGTCTTCCTGGGAGTTAAACTCCAGGATCACATGCTCACCGCTGGTCTGCACCTGGAGATACTCCTCCACGTCGTAGCGCGACGCGGTTGCGCTGTCGATCAGTTCGCGCGGCAGCCGAAGCATAAACTGGAGCGTCCCCCAGTTTGCGACGTACAGAAAAGCGTCGAAGTATCGTTGCATCAGCTTCCACGGATCGCCGCGAAAGTCGCCAAAGTTATAGACGTTCACGAAGCTGGTGGAGGTGATGGTGGCTCGGGTGGAGAGGGCGCGAAGCTCGTCCATCTCGGTCTTGGTCAGCGACCGATCGATGGCTCGAAATTCGTAGTACTGATACTCGCTCATACCTCGCCGCCAGAGAGCTTACCCGCGGGGAACGGTCACCGTGTAGCACTTCCCGCCGTTGTCGTTGACCTCGATGCCGGAGCGTGTGACAGTGACAACCTTATAGGAATACGTGGCGCCCGGCAGCAGGCCGATGTCGCCCACCGTGCCGGGCAGATCATTGCCCGTGACCACCACCGTGTGGCTGGTGGCGCCGGGATGCTGATCCCCCATGGCAATCTCGACCAGGCCGCTGCACGTCGGGCCGGTCCCAAACAGGACTACCCCTGAGCCGGCGGCCTGACTGTTGAAGCTCACCGTGAACGACGCAGAGACGCCGGCCCCCTGGTGGAGCACCGTCGGGGCGGCGCTCACCAGCGCTTGAGCGAGCAGCAGGCTCTTGAAGGCATTGACCCGGCCGTAGCCGTCCTGCGCGGTGGGCCCGGTCTGTCCATCGACCGGATCGGCGCCCTGCTCGATAACCTGGATCAATTGGTCGACCGAAAGGCCGGGTCGAATGGAGAGGATCAGCGCGGCGATACCGGCTACCTGCGGCGCCGCGATGGAGGTGTAGCCACCATGGCCGTAGCCACCGCCTTTCTCCGTGGTTGGGATGCTCTCACTGGGCGCCAAGACCAGATTGGGGAAGCCATAGCTGGAATATGAGGTGCGATGATCCTTATTATCCGTACCACCCACCGCCAGCACGTGCGGATAGAGGGCCGGCGCTGGATAGGGCGACCTGTCGTTCCCGCTGTTGCCCGCCGCCGCCACGATCAGGACGTTGTGGGCATAGGCGTAGGCGACTGCGTCCCGCATGGCCGGCGTATCGAGGACGCCCAGGCTGAAGCTGATGACGCCGGCCCCGTGATCCACCGCCCAACGGATGCCGGCTGCCACCTGCACATCCCCCTGCGCATCGTCGGTATGGCCACCGCCGGTCGCAACTTTGATCGGCATGATCTTGCCCAGCGGGCACACGGAAGCGATACCTTGGGTATTATCGGTCGTGGCCGCGGCGATCCCCGCCATTTCCGTGCCATGGCCATTGTCATCCGCGGCCGACGTGGTACCCGGAATGAACGTGGCGCCCGGGACCAGTTTCCCTTGCAGGTCCGGGTGGGTAAGATCGACCCCGGTATCGACGATGGCGATCACCACCTTCGGCGAGCACCTGGTGATATTCCATGCGTCGGGCGCGTGGATATCGGCGCCGGGTGTGCCGCCATTCTGCCCGGTGTTGTGCAGGTTCCACTGTTGCGGAAAGAGCGGATCATTCGGATAACTCAGGCCATCGGCAAGTACGGCCGAACTCATGTGTGCCACCCCCAAGGCCAGTGCCACGATCAAGCCGAGCGTCGACCATAGTCGCATGATGTACCTCTTCCTCTCCGTTAGCCTGGTCTTCCATGGTAGCAAGTAACCCGCGGCCCAGCGGTTGGCGAGCCTCACTGATGCACGGTAATCCCCCAGGTTCCCTCCCATCGTTCATCGGGTTGCAACACGACCAGATCATCGCCCGTCGCAAAGGCGTTGGGCGGGCAGGTCATGGGCTCGATGGCCAGGCCGTGCCGGCGGCGGGAGGCCGGCTGGACCGTCTCACCGGTGTAGATGGTGACGTGCTTGAAGGCCTGGTCCAGCCATACCGAGAGTGCCGGTCCATGGTCCGGCGCCTGCAGGAGGATGTGCGTCCGGCCGTCGGCGTCGCGCTCCAGATCCGTGTAGTCCATGTTGATCTCGGTGTCGCCGATGGGGCGCAGGGTGCGGAAGTCGAGCGGCGTGCCCTCCACCGGAACACGCCCGGTCGGGATGAGCTGATCGTTGTAGCGATGCATGGTGGCCGCCGGCGCCTGCAGCAGCGCCGAGTTTACCAGCGGCGTGCCAACCCGCAGATAGGGATGCTGCCCCGCCCCGAACGGGCACGGCGTGGCGCCGGTGTTGACGGCGCCCAGGGTCACCTGCAGACCGCCGTCCAGCAGGGTGTAGCTCGCTGAGAGGTCGAGCATAAACGGATAGCCGGGCATCGGATGGAGCCGGTGGGCCATGGTCACGCTATCGGCCGTGTGAGCCTGAACCGTCCAGTTGGCCCAGCGCACCAGACCGTGAATGGCGTTGCCGTGCGCCGGCTCGCTGAGTGGCAACTGGTAGGTCGCGCCCTCGAAGGTGTACGTACCGCCGGCCAGGCGGTTTGGCCAGGGTAGGAGCAATTGTCCCCGGCCATCGTGGCACATCTCTCCGGCCGGATACCCATCCAACACCTCCAGGTCTCCCACCCTGAAGGACCGCAGGCCCCCGCCCACCTCCACGATGGTGGAACGCAGGTCGCCGTGGCTGATCTCGAGCTGCTCACCCGAAGGGAATGTACTCACGTGTCTGCCTCCTCTTGAACAACGTAGATGGTGTCCTCATGCTTGCTTTAACCTCCTCTTAATCTACGCCCTCTAGGATGAGATCAAGAGGAGAATGTCATGCGCTTGCTGCTGGTCGAAGACCACATCAAGGTGGCGCGCTTTATTCAGCGTGGGCTGGAGGAAGAGCACTACGCGGTGGACCTTGCCGGCGGCGGCGAAGATGCGCTGGCCCTGCTGCGCGTCACGCCCTACGATCTGGTTATTCTGGACCTCATGCTGCCGGATATCAGCGGCGTTGAAGTCTGCCGGGAGCTGCGCCACAGGCGGAGTACGGTGCCGGTGCTGATGCTCACCGCGAGAGATGCCCTGGAAGACAAGGTCGAGGGGCTCGACGTGGGCGCCGATGACTACCTGACCAAGCCGTTCGCGTTTCCCGAGTTTCTGGCCCGCGTGCGTGCCTTGCTGCGGCGTCGGGAGGACGTGAAGACGACCCGGATCGAGGTTGGCGATCTGACCATCGACACGGCCACGCACGAAGTGACTCGCGCCGGCCAGGGTATCGAACTGGCCAGCAAGGAATATGCCGTGCTCGAGTATCTGGTGAGACGGGCCGGACAGGTGATCACGCGCACCATGATCCTGGAGGCGGTGTGGGGATACGACTTCGATCCCGGCTCGAACGTGGTGGATGTCTACATCCGCTATCTGCGCCGCAAACTCGACGACCCCTATCCGATCAAGCTGCTGGAGACGATCCGCGGCAGCGGGTACCGCCTGCGGGTTCCCCGTGTTTCGTAGCGCGCGAATCAAGCTCACCCTGGCGTATACCCTGGTGATTGCGCTGGTGATGGCCGCCTTCTCGGTGGCGCTCTATCTCTCGATTGCCACGGCCATGGCCAATACCCTGGACGTGCCCGATCCCACCACCGTGCAAACCGAGCACGCATTCCTCAGTGCCGAGCTGGCTCGTGCTCGCCTGGCCTTGCTCGGGATCAACCTCGCCGGCTGGCTGGTCGCCGCTACCGCCTCCTATCTGGTCGCGGGCCGAACCCTGGCGCCGCTCGAATCGGCGCTGGCACGGCAGCGTCAGTTTACCGCGCATGCCTCGCACGAACTACGGACGCCCCTCACGGTCATGAAAGGGGAGATCGACGTGACCATGGCACGCGAGCGTTCGCCGGAGCAGTATCGCGAAACCTTGACCCGCCTGGACGACGAAGTGATTCACCTGGAACAGATGACCAGCGCCCTCCTCACTCTGGCCCAGGCCCAGGAGACGCGACGAGCATCCGAACGTTCGGTCGGAGATGTGGGCGAGCTGGTTCACGATATCGTTTCCTCCTTTTCACAGCGCGCCGAGGACGCGGGCATTCTGCTCGATACCTCTCTCCCTCCCCAGCTGCGGGCCAATCTCGATTGGCCGCACGTGCGCCACCTACTGACCAACCTGCTCGATAACGCCCTGCGCCACAGCAAACGGGGCGGTACGGTGCGAGTCAGCGCGGCGCCGCACGGCAGAATCCTGGAACTGACGGTCTTCAACACCGGCGCTCAGATCGCCTCGCAGGATCTGCCGCACCTATTCGTCCCGTTTTACCGCGGTAAAGGCAGCTTGTCCGGCGGCGGAGCCGGGCTGGGCCTGGCGCTGGCCGACTGGATCGCGCGCTCCCACGGCGGCGCCATCGCGGTCCACAATCAGCTCGATGGCGTGTCCTTTACCGTTCGCCTCCCTCTGGGATCGGGAATAACGGGCTGAAGCACATCTCATTCCCGCTTAATGGCGGCTTAATCTCTGACCGGCACACTGAAGACGTTCCCTCGAGGGTACAGCTCCACAAAAAACCAACCACACAAGGAGATCGCTCATGACACGGATTCCACGAAAGCTCGGTGTGCTCGCGGCCGCGGGTGTGTTCGCCGCGGCGGGCGCCAGTGGCGTTGCCAGCCACATGGCCGTTCACGCCGCGGGCCCGACCCCGGCGACCAGCGCCCTGGTTTCCGGCGCAGGTAGCGCCGCCGAGGCGAGCCAGGGAGATACCGCTGACGTCCAGCAGGCGAACGGCCCGGACGTCCAGGACACCACGTCGGCGGACGCGCCGGAGGCGAGTGGCGCCGGGGCCACGGAAGCACCCGACGCCGCACAGGGCGCCGATGCCGACGCCAGCGCCCCCTGCCAGGGCACTGGAGCCAACCAGACCGGCAATTGCGACACGCAAAGCCAGGCCGACGGCCCGGACTCCGGTAACTAACAGGAACCCGGTGGTGGCCCCAGCCTCTTGAGGCTGGGGCCTTTCACCGTGTTCCGCAGTACCATGCATACCGTTCGTTTCTTCTCACCCTTGCGCTCCAAATCGTCCGTGGCGGTTTTCGGATGCCTTCTGCTGGCCGCAATCCTGGGCGGGTGCGGCTCGTCAGGCACCACCGCCGCGCCCACCTCGCCGACCCCGGCGCCCAGAGCCAACGGCGATATCGCGGACACCGCGACCTACCTGAGGTATCACGGCACGGGTTTCTCGTTGCAGTATGTGGAGGGATGGGGCATCCTGCGGGGCGGTGGGCAGGCCGTGCGGATCAGCGACAAGGACAGCGCGGAAGTCGTGTCTATATCTCCCGGAAAGACTGGCGTGGCGACACTTGCCGGCCAAGACCTGGCGCGTTTCCAACACACGCTTCCTCAGTTTCACCTGCTTGCGCACCGCACCATTCAGCTGGCGCCGGGCACTGCCACCTATCTGCAGTACCGCACGCTCTCCGCGCAAGACCCGGTCACCGGCAAGCGTGTCCCGGTGGTGGTCGATCGCTACTATGTGCCCGGACCCGGCCGGGAGGCGATCGTCTCCCTGTCCACCCCCATTGGTGTGGATAATGTCGATGCGTTCCGCCGTATCTCGCGGAGCTTTCGATGGAAGTAGCGCCACATCGCTCCGCTGCTTCCACGCTTCAGACGATTCCAGTAGTCCTGGTCGAGGATGTGTTCAAGATCTATGCGTCGCGGGGCGCCGAAACAGTCGCCCTGCGCGGCGCCTCGCTGCACATCAATCAGGGTGAGTTTGTCGCACTGCTGGGGCGTTCCGGCAGTGGCAAGTCCACCCTCCTCCAGCTTATTGCGGGTCTCGATACACCCAGCGCCGGCCAGGTGTACCTGGAGGAGCAGAACATCGGTATCCTCAACGAGGAAGAACGTGCCCAGCTCCGTCAACAGATCGTCGGCATCGTGCTGCAACGCGATAATCTGATCCCCTATCTCAGCGCGCTGGAAAACGTGGCATTGCCGCTGCGCCTGATGGGACGCGCCGATGTCACCAAGCGCGCCACCGCTCTGTTGCAGCGCGTGGGCCTGGGACACCGCCTGCGGCATCGAGCCGGGCAGCTTTCCGGCGGCGAGGCCCAGCGTGTGGGGATCGCCATCGCGCTGGCTGCCAAGCCACATATCCTGCTGGCCGACGAGGTCACCGGCGAACTGGACTCCGAGACGGCCGCCGACATTCTCGAACTTCTGGCGGACCTTCACCAGAACGAGCGACTCAGCTTGCTGGTCGTAACCCATGACTATGCGGTGGCCCGAAACGCGCAACGCGTCCTGGTCATGCGGGATGGAGTGGTTGAACCATATGTCTGACACAGCCGGCAGACCGGTGATCGAGGCGCGAGCGGTGACGCGCGAATTCCGACGAGGCGCCGAGGGGGTGCCGGCCCTGCGTGGGGTGAGCCTCGCCGTCCAGCGCGGTGAGACGGTCGCGGTCATGGGCCCGTCCGGCTGCGGCAAGTCCACGCTGTTGGGGCTGCTGGGTGGGCTGGACGATCCGTCCAGCGGCTCGGTACTGTTGGAAGGGCGCGACCTGGCGACCTGCTCTCGGTCCGAGCGCGCCCTGCTGCGGCGGAAAACCGTTGGCTTTATTCTGCAAAACCCCTCGCTCCTTCCCATGCTGACCGTCCAGGAAAACGTCGAGCTTCCCCTTTCCCTGGCTCGACTGGAGCCTGCTGAAATCTCCCGGCGCGTGCTTGAATTGCTGGAGCAGGTCGAGCTGCTGGAGAAGGCGAACGCCCTGCCCGAGGAACTGTCCGGCGGTCAGCAGCAGCGCGTCGCCGTGGCACGCGCCCTGGCCGCCCGGCCGCATCTCCTGCTGGCCGATGAACCGGCCGGCAGTCTGGACTCCACCACGGCCGATTCGGTGCTGGACGTGATTGCCCGAGCCGTCCAGCAGGACCGCATCGCTCTGGTCCTGGTAACCCACGAACGGGATGACACTCGCTTTGCCGACCGTGTCGTCTACCTTCGCGATGGCCAGCTCGACGCCGGTCGAGAGGTCGCATGAACGGGCTCGCCTACGTCATCCCCAGCCTGCTTCGCAACCCCCGTCGCACGGCGGCATATCTAGCCGGCACGTTGATCGCCGTCGGTTTGCTGAGCAGCGTGCTCTTCTTCGTGGCAGGCTCGGCCCAGGTGCTGACCCAGCGCAGCATTGCCTCGGTCCATGTGGATATGCAGGCTATCTCCTCCGATCCACGCGCCAGCTCCACGTCGCTACGCAGCCGGCTCGCCCGCCAACCGGGTGTTTCGGCGGCGGCTCGCTTCGCCCTGGCCGGCTTCTCGGGCGCCGAGTTCCAGGCCGGCAATCGCATCGGCCAGACCGGCCGCGGCAAGATCATGGCGGTCGACCCAGGCTATTTCTCGATCTTCCACGCCCCCGTGATCCGCCAGGGAGGTTTTGCCTCCGGCGGAGTCGTCATCAGCCAGGACCTGGGTACCAACCTGGGCGCACGGGTGGGTGATACGCTCACGCTGCACTTTTCCTCCGGCGTGGCGCCGTTGCGCGTCACCATTACGGGCGTCGCCAGTATGTTGAACACCGACGCGTTGTTCGCTCCGCTCGATCCCATCCAACGCGCCAACCCCTTCAATCCTCCGGCCAACGTCGTCATCATGGATTACAGCCGGTTTGAGAGCAGGCTGAAGCCGGCGCTCCTGGCACACGCTCCGGCGCCCACCGCCGGCGCCGCTGTGGTGCTTCGCCACACCGGTCCCGTAGTGGAGCAGATTCAGCTTCGTATCGATCGCTCGCAACTCCCGGCCGATCCCTCTCAGGCCAAGGTCTACACCACCGATCTCCTCCATCGCCTGGAACTGGCCCTGGTTGGTCGTATCAGCATCATCGACAATGTCTCTGCCGCGCTCGATCAGGCGCAGGCCGATGTACTGTGGGCACAGGTGATCTTCGTGTTCCTGACCCTTCCGGGCGTGGTTCTGGCGGCGGCCCTGGCACGCTATGTCACCGCCACCGTGATCGACGCGCAGCGTCGAGAGCTGGCGCTGCTTCGTATTCGGGGTACCGGCCCGCGCCATCTCATCACGCTGCTGGCTATGGCCCTGGGCCTGGTCGCGCTGGGTGGAGTGCTGCTGGGACTTGGCGCCGGCTGGTTGACCGCCAGGGTTGCCGGCGGAGCGCTCACCGTCGCTGCCGGGCCGCTCTTGCTGCGCACCATCCTGATTGCATTGGGCGCCGGCATGATCCTGGGCGTTGCCAGCACCTTCTGGCCGCTCTTGAACTTTGTGCGTACCCCGATCACCCAGGCTCGGCACCGCGCCGGCCAGCAGGGAGCGCCGCTCTGGCGACGGCTCTATCTGGACCTCTTCGCACTGGTCGCCGGCATCGTGGTCTACATCGTCACTCAGCGCAACGGATTCGCGCCGGTCCTGAACGCCGAAGGCAACCCCACGATCTCTCTTTCCTTCTTCACCTTCCTAGCGCCGCTACTCTTCTGGGTCGGCTCCATTCTGCTGCTGGTCCGCCTTAGCCAGACGCTGGTGTCGCGCTCCGGCCACATCCTGGAACGTAGCCTGGGCCGCGGCGGAACGGTCGGTGAGCTGGCGGGGCGAACCTTACGGCGCCGCTCCGGCACGCTGCACCAGGCGGTCGTGCTGGTGGCCATGGCTGTCGCCTTCAGCACCGGCCTGATTACCTTTGTCCACACCTATAACCAGCAGCAGAGGGTGGACGCCTCGCTAACTCTGGGCTCGGATGTCAAGGTGACCGTCCTCAACCGCGCCCAGAGTGGCATCGTCGGCTCTCGGCTCACCGGTGCCGGGGTGAGCAGCGTCACGCCATTTCGCAGCACAGTGGCCTACGTCGGCGCCGAGATCCAGGACATTTTCGGCATCGATTTGCGCACCTTTGGCCGTACCACACGGCTGGCCGATTCCTTCTTCGTGGGCGCCTCGGCGGCAACCACCCTGCATCGGCTGGAGATCACGTCGCACGGCATCATCGTCTCCGCCGAAACCGCCCGCGATTACTCGCTGGTGATGGGAGATTCGTTACTACTCCGGCTGTTCAACGTCCATAGCCATCGCTATGTGTCCACCCGTTTCCGGCTGGTGGGCGTGGCCCGCGAATTTGCCACCGCGCCCAAAGACGCCTTTCTGGTTGCCAACCTCGCCTATCTGCAGCAGGCCACTGGGCAGAGCGGCGTGGATGCCTTCCTGATCCGAACGTCCGGCTCGGCCGGCGATGTTGCCGCGCGCCTCCGGACGCGATTCGCGCAGGGGCCGGCGGTCCACGTCGACGACCTGAACCACGTCCAGCAGCAGCTCGCCACCTCGCTCACCAGTCTCAATCTCAGTGCGTTGGCCAATATCGACTACTTCTTTACGGCCATCATGGTGTTGGCCGGCATGCTGGTGTTCGCGCTGGCCGTGCTGCTGGAGCGTGCCCGCGAATTCGCCATGCTGGAGGTCATCGGAACGACTCCCCGGCAGCTCCGCAGCCTGCTCCTGATCGAGGTGACCTACGCCGGCGGGATGGGTTGCCTCTTCGGCCTGGTCGTAGGTCTCGGCTTTGCCCAAATGCTGGTGCAGATCCTTGCCAGCATCTTCGATCCGCCTCCTACTGCCATCGCCCTGCCCTGGTCCTCCCTGCTGGCCATCGTGGCGCTGGTCATTGTCGCCGGGTTCCTCGCCTGGCTAACGGCCTCCCTCCGTTTGCGCCGGCTCGACCTCTCACAGACTCTGCGGGAAACGTAGGTGATTGCGTCGAGGGGCCGAAACATGCGGGAAGATCAGCGGCTGCGCATGCCTCCCGGCTGAGGCGATCGTGCTCGTACTCCATTCGGGTCACAAGTTGCGCGGGGGGAGGGCGTCGCCGCTGGAGGCGCCGAGACAGTGGCTCTGGTGGGGGATGCCCTTGCTAAGGCGAAATTGGTGGCGTAGGGGCCGTGGCTCCACCCGGCCCGCCTTCGGCTGGTGGTGGTGCGGGGATAGCCGTTGTGCCACCCTGTGCTCCGAATGGTGTATGGCCCCTACCAGACTGGGTCAAGCTCCGGACACATGGTCGTCCTTCGTTCTCTGTACCATCTCCACTCCCAGAGGTTCGCTACACCTGCGGCTGGTCGAGGACCAGATCACAGTCGTCGATCTGTCCATCGACAAGGCCAGGCACGAAGCGGTGCCTGTATCGTCGCGCCTGTGCTCAGCGCAGCAAGACCGGCTGGACACCGAGGCGAATGCGAAAGAGCGTATACGGCTTCTGTCGCTGGTCCTGCCCGCCCTGGTAGCGGGCCTGCCGATGCAGTTGGTTCGCGGTGACATACAGATAGCCGTCCGTGGCGATCGACATCGTGTCCGGCCAGAGCAGACGTGGATCGTGCGCCACTGTCTCCCATTCCTTGTTGGGTTTGCGGCGAAGAATGGCATTGTGCTCCCCGCTGGTGGCGTAGAGGTTGCCCTCGGCATCCGATTCCAGGCCGTCGGACACGGTGCCCTTGTCGCCCTCGTGGATGACCGCGCGAGCCACGGCGGCATCGCCCAGGGAGCGATCGATCAGCACCTCGGTGGCCACACTGTACAACTGCCGGCTGGCCAGTGGGCAATACAAGAGACGCGCGCCGTCGGCGCTGATGGCAATACCATCGGCGCCCATGGCAATCGACTTGGTTTTGCCGTCCTGCTGGCGTTCCAGCCAGGGGCGCCCCTCCACGATAGGAAGAAAGCCCGGGACTTGCTCCGCCTTGGTGGAGGGATGATTTTCCAGTTTCCGCCAGCTCTCGCCGCTCGCCAGGTCCACCACGATAATGCCGTTCGGCCCCTTGTCCGATGAGTCCGTGATATAGGCAATCCCCTCGGCGCCCCGACGGAGATCAAAGCGGACATCGTTGAGATACGTGGTCGGCAGCGCGACCTCTGTTGGAAACAGGATCTTCTTGACCACGCGATTTGTTGCCAGATCCACGCACAGCAGTTTCGGTCCGCCGTACTCGGTTGGCTTGAACATGGGGCTTCCCGTGTCGAGAATCCAGAGACGATCGGCTGGATCGACCACGACGCTCTGGACGGAGACGAGTGCCGCGTCGAGATGTTCGTCGTTGGTCTGGTTGGTGGCCTGGTCAGGGTAGGCCACCGGCCGGCCATCACGGATCTCCGCCACGGTAAAGTCCACCTGGTCGCCCCACTTGGGAAAGTTGACAAAGATGCGGCCCTGGTGAGAGACGGTGACACCGGTCGGCATTGGGCCGTCGAACTCAACGATCGAATCCAGCGTTCCAACCGGCGCGTCGGTCGCCAGCGAAGGTGTATGGGCTGCCATGGTGAACTCTCCCATTCCTGTAATTGCCTGTCCCTCACGTAGAGCAAACTCTGGGCCACTGGGTCCCTGTCCCCGACCGCTCATTGCAGCCGGCGCCAGAAAGAGCCGAGTACTCCATACCGACGCCGTGCCGGGACCGCTGCTCGTTCGTGCCATAGCGATTGTGTATTCGGTGTGAAGTAGCTCAGGAGTCTCGTTGCGATTGCAACGTTGGTGTATGATGATGGAGCTGGAAAGTAAGTGGAAAGTAGCATCCGAGATGTTTAATTTGCCTGCCCCTGGGCCGTTTTTGCTTGAGAGACCTCCACTGGCGGCTGCAGTTGCGCAGGTTCGCTTCCCGCTGCTTGCCGATCTGCAAGAGCTTGCAGGTATAGCACCGTTCCAGAAGGCAGTTCGCCATCGGTATCCCTTCATGGAGCAGGTGCATCAACAACAGTTCTCCGTGGTGGTGGGGCCGTTAGGGCCGACCGCGCCAGCTACGGCAGACCGCGCCATTGCCTGGAAATTCACCGCGAATGATAGCTGGACGTTGTCGTTGGAGGCCGGTGCTGCCACTCTGTCCGTGGGGACTTCCTACACGGACGTTGAGGAATTCCGCGTGCGCTGGCGAGATGTGCTTGAGGCTCTTATCAACACCACGGAGGGAGCGCTACGCTGTGATCGCCTATCCATCCGATATGTTGATGCCGTCGATGTTGGAGAAGCGTCTCGAACAGAGTGGAGGAACTGGTTCCGGCCTGAGTTGGTGGGCTGGCTCGCATCCGATATCCTCGATGTCGGCGCCGCCGCGCGCATATACATCAGTCAATCCCACGTGGTAGGCAGAACCTCAGTGTCCGATGTTCATGAAACAGCGCCTTTGCAAGGACTCATTCGCCATGGCCTGGTGCCCGTGGACACCGCTGTAGCGTTTGAACCGCTGTCGCCGCCTCTGAAGCTCAACGGGCCAACGTTCCTGGTCGATGTCGATCTCTTCATAGAGGTGCATCAGCCGTTCGATAGCAAGGTTCTCATGACTCAGTTCTCTGAGCTGCAAGGTCAAGCTGCAGCGTTCTTCTGGTGGTCACTTACGGATGCTGGCAAGGAGCATTTTGGGGCGGTGCAACGATGACGGAGGCGCTAGCTATTCCACGACTCGCTGATGAAACGACATACGGCGTGTTGTCTCCCTATCGAGTCGATCCTTTTGTGCTGCTAAGCATCGAGTTTCCCGAGTGGAATCAGGATCACGTGATCGACTTTGCCGGCATGGTCCACGATTTGGAGCGGTTTACCGGGTGGAAGGATCGGAGTATTGCCAAGGTTATAGGTACCACGCACCCTACCGTGAGAGCGATTCGTAGACGCGAGAGTGCTGTCGGCTCTCGAACTCCATCTATCCTGAAGCGCCTTCGCGATGCCCATATGGTCATCTCGCGCATCCATGAGATTGCGGGAAAGAACGCTCAGGCGACAGCTATGGCTCTGGATTCAGCGGGGGACGGTCACTCGGCTACCTGGTACCTCAAGGAGGATCAACCCGAACAGGCGTACCTGGTGGCGATGGAGGCGCTTCGACCGAGACAGAGCAGCGGACTTCTCATCGGATCGCGACCTGCACCTCATGATGGGCGCAGGGTGGCTTATCGGGACGAGGAGTAACTCAGTATTGTGATGCATGGCTACCCTCTATGATGCTGATTGGCGACAGGGTACCTACCTGCGCCACAGCCTGACGATGTCAGATGTGCTGACAAATTCGTCCATGGGGGTAGGCACACGGTCAACTGAGCATGATCTCTGGATGGTTGTCACCCAGGACTGTGACCTTGACGGAGTTGATGAATCAGATGAGCTACCACTGATAGAACTGCGCTCGGTATACGATGATGGCGATACGGGACGCGTACGCGGTCTTCGTTCACGGGAGTTTCGTCCGAGTCCAGATGCTACTCGGTATTTGCAGGCGCAGAGTGCCCGTCTTATGATCTCTCCCGCGGCGCTGTCGGCGTGCCTCTGGGCCAACCCCCAGGCGCGTGAGAACGTGCTGACGGCTGACGACCGTGCGAAACTTAAGACGTGGCTGGGTAAGCGATATGATCGCGCCGCTGTGCCCCGAGAGCTGGTGCCTCTTGGTGGCGCCATTGCCGAAGCGGTAAAGATGAATCGCAAGGCCGATGTAGTTCCCGGTATCCGGGACATTCTCTGGCAGGCCGAGGCACATACTCCTCAGCGCTACAGTCTGTTCGCGATCCTGGAGAACGGCGCAACCGAAGACGCGGCCCGGAAGTGGCTGGTGCGCGTTTCATTGAGCATTAAGCAAGAGCTCGGCATCGTCGATGAGGTGGAGGCTGCCACTGCCGACCGTATCTCCCTGAAATTGCTCGAGACGTCATACGGAGCAGATGTCTCCGACATAACGTGGAGCAAGGGACGTCCACGGGGCGCATACTGAAACAGAGAGTCTAGAGATCAATTTCGGGTCGGCGTGTTGCTCCGGCCACACCCTTCGATAACCCCATCACTAACGCCGGGCCGGGACCGCTGGTCGTCAGTCCCATACCGGTTGCGTATGGGCGTCGATCTGCCCTTACCATGGCATCATGCAAACCAGCGCAATCGCACTCCTGCGCCACAACCGGCCATTCAGCTTCCTCTGGTGCTCACGCAGTATCTCCTTTGTCGGCGACTCGCTGGGGCTGATCGCCCTGCTGCTGTATGTGGCGACCTCCACCGGCCGGCCGTTTGACGTGGCGCTTCTGATGTTGGTGAGCGACTTCGCGCCGGCACTGCTCAGTCCGCTCACCGGTGCCCTGGGCAGTCGCTGTAACGCTCGCACCCTCATGGTGCTCTGTGAAGTCGGGCAGGGAGCGCTCACCGCCACGATCGGGCTGGGTTTGCCGGCCCTTCCTGCCCTGCTCGCGCTGGTGGCGCTGCGCACCACGCTCGGTCAGCTCTTCGGACCAGCGGCACGCGGCGCGGTCCCGATCCTGGTTGCTGATGATGATATTGAAACCGCCAACGCGGCGCTGGGCTTCGGCACGCATGGGATGGATGCCTTTGCTCCGCTGGCCGCGGCGGCCCTGCTCCCCATGCTCCAGATTCGCGGCCTCCTCCTGATCGACGCCCTGACCTACCTGATTTCCGCCCTGCTGCTCAGCCAATTGCCCTCCCTGCCACGCGTGGTGACCGAGGCGGATGGCGAGCGGTTGCTGCTTCGCGAGACCCGAGAGGGCCTGGGCTACATCTGGTCCCACCCGGCGGTGCGGATTGTCGTCTTCGGCTTCTTTGCCATCGTTGCCTGTAATGCGATGGATGACGTGGCCCTGGTCTTTCTGGCCCGGGGGCCGCTGCACGCGGGAAACTCGGTGACGAGCCTGCTCTATGCCGGCGTCGGTTTGGGGCTCTTGCTCGGTTTCGCTGCGCTCTCGCGCTATGCCCGTATCCTGTCGATGCCCCTGCTGCTGGTCGTGGGCTTCGGGCTCAGCAGCGCGGGTAACGTACTCACCGGCGTCTCCTGGACGATCGTTGTGGCCTTTGGCATGCAGGGTATTCGTGGCGTGGGCATCAGCATGATGGATCTGGGCGCCAATAGTCTTCTGCAGCGTCTGGCGCCCCCGGCGCTGCGAGGGCGCGTCTTCGGCAATTTCGCCGGCGCCATTGGCGGCGCCGCTGGGCTCTCCTACGTGGTCGGAGGTCTGATGCTTGACCATCTCTCGCCCCGCCTGGTCTTCATCCTGGCCGGCAGTGGAGGGCTACTGGCTGCCCTGATCGTGGCGTTGATCCTGCCCAAGACATTGTCTGCCACTCCCGTTAAAATGACACATGCCAAATATCCTTGATGTTCTCCACGAACGCGGCTTTGTGCAGCAGATCAGCGACGAGGACCAGCTGCGCCGCCGGCTCGACCAGCCCATCACCCTGTACTGGGGCTACGACGCTACCGCCGATAGTCTGACGCAGGGCCATCTCTTCAGCATCATGATGCTGACCTGGTTTCAGCGCTTCGGCCATCGCATTATCGCCCTGGCTGGGGGCGGCACCACCATGATCGGCGACCCATCCGGGCGGGTCAGCTCGCGACCCATGCTGAGCGAAGAGGAGATCGGCCGCAACCTGGTGGGCATTCGGGCCCAGCTCGAGCGCTTTTTCGACTTCTCCGCGGGGCGTGCCCTGGCGCTCAATAACGCCGACTGGCTCAAGGGCCTTAACTTTATGGGATTCATGCGCGACATCGGCTCGCGCTTCAGCATCAACGAGATTCTGCGGCTGGAGGCGTATCGCACGCGGCTGGAGGCCGGTGGACTCACCTTTCTGGAGTTGAGCTATGTGCTGGTCCAGTCGTACGACTTTCTGCACCTGTATAAGGAATACGACGCGATCCTGCAGGTTGGTGGCAGCGACCAGTGGGGGAACAGTATTGCCGGCGCCGATCTCATCCGCCGGGTAACCGGCGGCCAGGCTTTTGTCCTGGCCCATCCGCTGATTATGACCGCCGCCGGCGAGAAGATGGGGAAATCGCAGGCCGGCGCCCTCTGGCTCACGCCGGAGCGCACCTCGCCCTACGAGTACTATCAGCAGTGGCGCAATACCGCCGACGCCGAGGTCCAGCATCTGCTGGGCGTCTATACCTTTCTGCCCATGGAGGAGGTACGCGCGCTGGGCAGCCTGCCGGGCGCCGAACTGAATCGCGCCAAAGAGGTGCTGGCCTTTGAAGCCACCAAACTGCTGCACGGCGTGGAGGCGGCGGAAAAGGCCCAGTCCGCGGCTCGCGCCCTCTTTGGCGGCACGGCCGGCGGCGAAGATATCCCCAGCATCCGCATCGATCGTGCCCGGCTGGCTGACGGCCTGCCCATCACCGAGCTGTTCAAGGACGCCGGCCTGGTGTCCTCCGCCAACGAGGCACGCAGCCTGATTACGCAGGGCGGACTCAGCATCAACGGCGACCCGGTTACCGATCCGCGTGCCCGAGTCGATGTTCTCGCGCTGCAAGACGCTTCCCTCCTGCTCAGCCGCGGTCGCAAGCGCCACATCCGCGTGATCTGCGCCTAGTCCGCTTCCTATGGTCCGCTGGCATCATCGTCCGCTCCCCGACCACTCCACCTTGCTCTCCGGTCGTGTGCCGCCCAATGATACCGGCTTCCAGTCGGACCGTCTTCAGATCTGGTACAACAACACCGATCAGGCGTGGGTCGATCCCGGTCCACACCTGCACCACGATAGCGATGAATGCTTCATCATGCTGCGCGGCAGCATCGTGGTCGAGGTCGAGGGCGAACGTCACACTGTCGGCCCTCGCGAGTTCTGTTGCTTCCCCCGTGGCGTCGCGCACTGGGTAGTGGCAGCGCACCCGCCGCTAGAAAGCCTGATGATCCGCGCGCCCTCGGTGGAAGATAAAGAATATCTGGCATCAGATATGGAAGCAAAGGAGGATGCCGACGCAGTGTGACTAAATCACCCTGATGCGGCCATAATACAGTAGTTGGAATGCTGGAGATGGCTTATGGCGGCCCTGAAGATAGAAGCCCGGTTGCGACCAAAGAATCAGATCACACTGCCGGAAAAGATTGCCGCGCGTTTAGGGGTTGAACCTGGCGATCGATTCGTCTTCATGATGGAGGACGGGGAGAATGACGTGGTGCATCTGCGTCGATTGCGCAAAAGCTACGCTGGTATTGCAGCGGGTGTTTACGGCTCTTCTCAGGATAGTGCGGCGTACCTGGAAGAGGAGCGCCAGGCTTGGGGCGAGTGAGTGGTCCCGGAGAACTCGACCCATCCCCGCTTCCCCGGTAGGTATCATTGAGCAGCCGGTGCCTGGCTTGCCGAGTCCTGGAAAGGTGATCCTGTATGCCTTTAGGCGGTCATTTACCCGAGTTGACGTTTCTGATTCTGGTGCTGATCATCGCGCTGATCGTGTATCTCGTGGTGCGCGCCATCCGGCCCCGCTAGCCGTTTCCCTGGTGCACGTCACTAGAACGATGTTGACGCCAGTGTGCGCTAGCTGTGGCCGAAGGGTTCACGAGCGGACAGTTTCACGCCGCACAGCTCCCGCCAAAATGCGCCCCGCCACGATGCGTCCCGCCAAAATGCGTAGGATCGATCTTTAGATCGTCCGCTGGAGGCGCCGCGCGCAAGCGCCCCCATTCGGGGATCTACGTCCGGCGCCGGCCCGTCCCACCACAGTATCGTTCTCCCGATTCTCACGGACGGAGACCCCGAACGGGGGACACAGCGCCAGCATCCGCCTGACACGCTCCTCCCCTGGACAGCTCGGTGGTCGCATGCACCCAGGTCCGGTCTCCTATCAAGGAAAGGAGCAGAGAAGCACACGCGTTGCTGGCTCGGCCATTCCACCCCGCCAGCGCAGTCGAGAAGCAGCACGGCGGGACGTCCCAGGACCGGCGCTCCCGCGCGGCACCATCCACAATCCGTAGGAACGACGTTCACGTCGTCAGGGTGGTGCAGCCTCGATGCCCTTCCTTCTCCGCCACTCATGCTCTCGCGGAGGCGGTATGCCGGGGTGGCAACGCGGTCTTCCCGGCGTCACCGTGACGGTCTGAAGACCGATGCTACGGTGTCACTGGCCGGTGGATCGTGGCCGGTGGATCGTGGCCGGTGGATCGTGGCCGGGCGGCGAAGCGGTGCGCGCACACCTCACCATACCGTCCGCCCATGAGCCTCGCGGGGAAAGTCAGTTCGAATCGTGGATAGGGCTTGACTCAGCGTATTTCTCATTCTCAGCAGCAATGACGTGCCGCATGAACGTGATCGTGTCCTCGATACGCGATGACCAGGCCGGCTCTGGTAGCAGCGTTCCGCTCCGGATTGCCAGTGCCTCCGATACGATCGGGCACCACCGTTCCGGGTAGGTCGTGAGGGCATAGCGGCAGGCGCCGGACTTGGAGGTAACGTCGCCGATGGCAATGGTGTAGGCCAGCCGGACCACACCGGGAACGCACCACGCGATCATCCGTGGTATGGCCTCCTCGGGCAGCCTGGCCGCTCCTGCCTCGAGTTGCGCTGCCAGGCTGGCCCAGTAGGAATTGAGGTTATGCAGATTCCAACGCTGGAGAAGATCGCGATCGTGCCACATCCTCGGAACAGGTCCCCGAATGGGAGATGGATGGTTGCGCAGGATGAGCCAGGTGACGGGATTGGCCTCGAAGCCGGCGGATCGCTTGAATTGTCCTTCATGGGATGAGGGAACGCTTCCAGCGTTTTCCGGGTTGTGCTCGAGGTCCGACCAGGTGACATAGGTACCATCGAACCAGGGAAGGCCACCGCCGATCAGCAGCGCCTAGTGTACTGCCTCCATGCGATCCATCTCCTCAGCCGTCAGCGGGTCAGCGGTGACCGCGACAAAGTCGATGTCGCTCTGCCCGGCCTGATAGTCGTCCAGCGCCAGAGAACCCACCAGGTAGACGCCCTCAATGCGGTTGTGAAGTGACTCGTCAACACGCTGGAGATAGCGAGTCACGACGCTGCGCACATCATCCGGCATCTCGCGCAGGCTGTGCTTGATCACCGCTCTCCCAGCACATCCCGTAAGAACTCGAATACCTCCTCGCGCTCGGCATATGCCACGCCGATCACCCCATCGCCTGCGCCGTAATACAGGAACCAGCGCTGGCCCAGCTCCACCAGTCCGGTGCCGAACACCACGTTACCCACCGGTCCCTCTCGCTCGTAGGGCGTCTCCGGCACAAACACCGGCTCGGGATGGCGATAGAGCACCCGCGTCGGGTCGCCGGCATCCAGTACGGCCAGGCCCATGCGATACATTCGCTCGTTCTGGGGCATCCGCAGATACTCGTTGGCGTGATAGAACAGCAGCCAGCCCCAGGGCGTGCGGATTGGTGGTGGCCCGGCGCCGATGCGTTCGCCCTGCCAGGTGCCCGCGATCGGTCCCATCACCTCCACCGGCTCCGACCAGTGCACCAGATCCTCCGAGGTCACGTACTTGATCACTGGAAACTCCCGCGCCAGCGCCGCATACCGTCCGCCGATCTTCTCGGGGAAGAGCACGCCGTCCTTGGTACTCGTGTCCGGCAGGATCACTCCAATCTCGCGAACCGTGCGGAAATCCTGAGTTACGGCTATGCCCGAGCGCACCCGGAAGGGCGCCGTTTCCCAGAACAGCGGCGGCGTATCGGCGGTATCCACCGATGCCTTGCAGTAGGTCAGGTAATACGCGCCGTCCAGCGCCGTGATGCGCGGGTCCTCCACGCCGAGCCGTGCCATCGGGTCGTCCAGTGCCCCCTCATACAGGGGTAACTCCGATCGCTCCACGATTCGCTCGCCGTCTTCGGTCCAGGCCAGCCCCAAGCGCGACAGCCCGTCGCCGCCCACCGCCCGGTAGACCAGCGCCACTCGTCCCTCAAACAGCACGGCGCCGGGATTGAGCGCCGAACGAGATTCCCACCAGCGATCGGTGTGGGAAAGGATTGGATTCAAGGCAGAGCGAGTGAACAACATGGCGACTCCCGGCGTGAGTTTGGTTTATGGCCGTAAGTAATCAATGGGTGCGACTGGGTGGTTAAGCCAGCCGCCGTTGGACGCCGTCAATCCCAGCCCCATACGCTGGCAGCTATCTCCACCGTACACCTTCTTCAGTCTGCTTATTCCACATGCCGGATCACCGATGATGACACGAGGAGGGATCATGATGAAGATTATCGGGGCCGGTTTCGGTCGAACCGGGACATCGTCTGTAAAAGTCGCGCTAGACGACCTTGGGTTCGGGCCCTGTCACCACATGACCGAGCTGTTCCAACAACCCGAGCGGGCGGCACGCTGGGAGGCCGCTGCCGCCGGCCAGCCGGTCGGCTGGCATGAGCTGCTGGCGGGCTATCACGCTACCGTCGATTGGCCGGCCTGTACCTTCTATGCGCAGTTGATGGAGGCGTATCCCGAGGCCCTCGTCCTGCTCACGGTGCGCGACCCGGAACGCTGGTACCAGAGTTGCCGCGACACGATCTACCGCTCGAGCGCTTCCAGGGCGGATTCCGCGGATGCCGGCGGCGTGGACCCGGTGGCGCACATGATCGACACGATTATCTGGCAGGGTACCTTCGGCGGCGCATTCGAGGAAAAGCAGCGTGCTATCTCGATCTTCGAGCGGCATAACCAGGAGGTGCGGGAGCGTGTGCCGAGCGACCGGCTGCTGGTCTATGATGTCAAGCAGGGCTGGGAGCCGCTGTGCCGTTTCCTGGGTGTCGACGTGCCTGCCGGCACTCCCTTCCCGCACCTGAACGACACTATGATCTTTCAGCAGATGGAGCAGGAGCACGAACGTAGCGTGGAGACGCGATAACGCCCCCGGTTATTTCAGGCGAATGGCGCCAGGTAGTCCTGCTCCGCGGCCCACATCTCATCAAACATGGCGACGATCTCGGCCGGCGAGCACACGGCGGCGGTGAGCGGGTCGAGCAGCAGGGCATAGCGCGCGGCTTCCCGGTCTCGCTCCAGCACGGCCTGCACCATGAGGGTGTGTACCGCCATGTGCGCCCGGTTCAACGCGGCGAGCTGCTCCGGTAGTGGTCCGGAGTGGCAGGGTTGGATGCCGTTGCGATCGACCAGACAGGCGACCTCGACACAGCCATCCAGCAGATTATCGATCAGGCCGGTGTTTCGTACGTTGCCGTGGATCGCGCCGGGCCGGTTCAGCACGATGGCTTCGATGATGGTGGAGGCGTACTCGTGGCTCCGCTCGGTCGGGATCTCCTCCGTGCCGTCCAGCATGCCCTGGATGCGCTGGTCGTTATCCTCCCGCCAGGTCGGCCAGTTGTTGGCATAGAAGCCCGACGCGCCCAGGTAGCCCCGACCCGCATAGCGCTCCATCAGGTCCGGCCGCTTGCGGAAGTACGGGACGTACTCGGAGAAGTGCCCGCTGCTCTCGGTGACAAAGGCGCCGAAGTGGCGCATCACCTCGAACCGAATCGGGTCTTGCTCATAGATGCCGGGATCGTCCGCCAGCTCGCGCAGTCGCGGATATTGGTCGACTCCCTGGTGGCATAGTTCGGTGAACCAGGCGTTGTGATTGATGCCGGCACAGCGCCACTCCAGCTCGCCGTATGGCAGGCCGAGATAGCCGGCAAGCTGCTGAGAGCTGCCCTGCACGCTGTGGCAGAGGCCCACCGTTCGCATGGCCGTGCCCTGTAGTGCCGCCAGGGTCAGGATCGACATGGGATTGCTGTAATTGAGGACCCAGGCGGTCGGGCAGAGTTCCTCGCAATCGCGCAGGATGTCCAGCCAGACCGGCCCGGTGCGCAGCGCCTTGAAGATGCCGCCGGGACCAATGGTGTCGCCGATGCACTGGTCGACGCCGTAGCGCAGCGGAATATCGTAGTCGAGCCGGATATTGGCCAGCCCGGCAACCTCCACCGTATTGATCACAAAGTCGCTTCGGCTGAGCACCTCGCGCCGGTCGATGGAGCAGCTGACGCGCCAGTGGCGGCCCCGCAGAGCAATGAGACGCTCGGCGATGCCCCGCGCCAGATCCAGACGGTCGGCGTCGATATCCACCAACGCGAACTCGCCGCCGTCCAGCCCCTCGATAGCCAGCACATCGGTGATCAACTGACGGGCAAAGACCGCGCTCCCCGCGCCGATGAAGGTGATCTTCATGGTGGTACGTCCCTGTGGTTCGGATGACGCATTATCACCAATCACGGCGCAAATCGGGAAAACGGCGGGCCTCTGCAACAGATCGCTGACTATAATAAATCATGGCGATTATGGGAAGGGAAGAGATGCCCTGGTGAAGAGAGACGAGCGTCACTATCCCGATGGTGACGTGTCCAACCGGACCCAGGATAACGAGTTCCCATTCCCCGATGAGTCTGCAGACAACCAGCAGACTCACCGGATGTCTCCCCGACCTCGCGCAAGCGATGAGGAATCTCAGCTACAAGCCATGCGGGACCAATACGCTGCTGAGAACAGCGCCCCTGCCGACGAGCGAGCCGCGTGGCGCGAAATTGCCCGTGCCGCAGCGAAGAGGCGACATACGCGAAGAGGTTAGCGCTGAGAGAGGACCTGCATCCACGGTATCACCCGCGTCGGGGAGAGATTTGGGAAGTGGATACCCCAGGGCAGCCAGAAGATCCGCACCAACCGCGACCGGCGCTCATCATCTCTGAGGACGAGCGCAATAGGTTGGCGGATGATTTTCTAGTCGTTCCGATTTTCTCGGGCGGGAGCGGACCCACTCGCGTTCTTCTGCCCGCAGGAGAGGGCGGCATTGAACACGATAGCGTGATTTATTGTGAAGAGGTCACGTGTCTTTACGAGGACTTCCTGGTGCGCGGTCCGTTGGGAGAGCCTGTTCACCCCCGAATCCTGCGACGAGTGGTAGAGGGTGTGCGTATAACCATTACTCCGATTGGGGAATAGGCGATGATTGCGGGGAGTATCTACTGCCCACTGGACCGGGTAGAAGGAGCACACCATGGCGGAAGACTTGAGCACCAGACACGAGCCGCGGGCAAGCCGCGCCTTCATGCCGCCGGTCCCCAGCGATCCCGAAAGCACCGAGGGAATGATCCCCTGGTCTCGCGTCCGTGAGCGCCTGGAGCGAGCGCAGAACTACTGGCTCGCGACAACGCGACCGGATGGGCGACCGCACGTGGTTCCGGTGTGGGGCGCGTGGCTGGACGAGGCGTTGTACTTCGATGGCCTTCGCACCAACCGCTGGGCGCGCAACATCGCGGCTAATCCTGCCATCGCGGTGCATCTGGAAAGCGGTGATGACGTGGTCATCATCGAAGGTATGGTCGAGGTCGTGACCACCGACGAGGAACTTGGAGCCCACATCGTCGCGGTCTACGCCTCGAAGTACGACGACCCGTTCCCCCAACCGGCCACACCGGGCATCTTTCGGCTCCGGCCTCGCACGGCTCGTGCCTGGACTGAGAACTGGGAGGATGCCACTCGCTGGCACTTTCCGGAGCGGTGAGTGGAGGCGGCATGGCGTGCTCCCGAGACGGTTGACGGAAGCGGTTCTCAGGCCGACGTACACCCTGGCGTCCGTAGCCCGGCCTGCCTGTGCCCCCTATGGCGGGGTATCCTGGCCGGACTGGCCCGCAGGCCAGCACATTCGGCTGTGTGAGTGGCCTGTCCCCGGCGCCGTGTATTCACTCACGGCATCGTGTGCGGGAGGAGTGTCCGCCGTGGCGCGCATCCCCCCCTCCCCCTAACGGCCCCCCGGCCCCCTCGTGGGGGGGAGGGGGAACACTTGATTGGCACGCGTGCCTCGGTGCGAAACTGGAAGCCGCAGAGGGACGGGCCGCCCGGATCGGATGGTCACAGAGGCGGCTGGACGTCGACGCAAGGCGCTGGAACGGCGCTGCCTGCAGCTGTAGGTGGTCGCAGTGCCGGCAAGGTAGCTCCCCTCCCCCCCGGAGGGGGAGGGGTTGGGGGAGGGGGGGCGCGCGCCACGGGGATGCCGAATGCAACTCCAGCGGAGTGTTCGCGGTGGCACTAATTTCTGTCCAGATACAGCGATACAGTACACGCCGCAGGGAGGATCCAGCCCCCCTTCGCGCAGTATCCGCGATTCTCTCCAATCAACCGCATTGCGCCTTGCTCCTGCCAGTCGAAAGCCGTTGCGCCACGAGGTGGGCTGGTACCTCCCTGCCGATCACTACAATACAGCAGAGACCGGGTTTTCCCTACCGACCAATATTACTGAACGTTACCGGCTAACGGCCCGGGGCTGATAGCCACCAGTGAGGAGTGCCACTATGGCTGTCACCACCACCGGCGACACCCGCACCGAACGCGACACCATGGGCGAGATGCAGGTGCCGGCGAGCGCCTACTACGGCGCCAGCACCATGCGCGCCGTGCAGAACTTCCCCATCAGCGACCTGCGCTTTCCGCGTCGCTTTATCCAGGCTCTCGGCTTGATTAAAGCCGCCGCCGCCCAGGTCAATATGGAACGCGGGCTGCTGGACCAGAGGCGCGGGGAGGCGATCGTGCAGGCCGCTCGGGAGGTCGCCGAGGGGCAACTGGACGAGCAGTTTCCGCTCGACATCTTCCAGACCGGCTCCGGCACCTCCACCAACACGAACGCCAACGAGGTGATCGCCAGCCGCGCCCACGAGTTGTTGGGCGGCCGGCTGGGCGACAAGAGCCAGGTCCATCCTAACGACCAGATCAACATCGGCCAGTCGTCCAACGACGTGATCCCCACCGCCATACATCTCGCTGCGCTACTGACGATCCATCAAGAGTTGATTCCCGCCCTCGAAGGGCTGGCCGATTCGCTGGACCGCAAGGCGCGCGAGTTCTGGCCGGTCATCAAGACCGGTCGCACGCACCTGCAAGATGCCACGCCCATTCGCCTCGGCCAGGTCTTCCAGGGGTACGTCGGACAGATTGGCCGCTCCGTCGAACGCGCCCAGCGCGCCGAACGCGAATTGTGCGAGCTGGCCCTGGGCGGCACCGCGGTGGGCACCGGGGTTAACACGGCGGAGGGCTTTGCCGCTCAGGTGATCGAGCGGCTGGCAACCGCGACCGAACTCAAGCTCACCGAGACCAGCAACCATTTTCAAGCGCAGAGCACGCTGGATAACGCCGTTTCCGCCTCCGGCCAGCTGCGTACCATCGCCGTCAGTCTGATGAAGATCGCCAACGACATACGCTGGATGGGCTCGGGACCGCGTGCCGGCATCGGCGAGATCGCGGTGCCGGCGGTCCAGCCGGGTAGCTCCATCATGCCGGGGAAGGTCAACCCGGTTATCGCCGAGTCGGTCGCTATGGTATGCGCCCAGGTGATCGGCAACGACGTCACCATCGGCCTGGCGGGCCAGTCCGGCAACTTCGAGCTCAACGTGATGATGCCGGTGGTTGCCTATAACCTGCTCCAGTCGATTCATCTGCTGGCGGCCAGTGCCCGAAACTTCGCTCTGCAGTGCATCGACGGGCTGGAGGCCACGCAGCGCGGTCCTGAGATGGTCGAGAAGGGGCTGATGCTGGGCACCGCCCTGGCGCCCGAGATCGGCTACGAGCAGGCCGCGGCCCTGGCCAAAGAGGCGGCTCGCACCGGCCGCACCATTCGTGAGGTGGCGCGGGAGCGTACCGACCTCTCCGCTGACGACCTCGGCCGCATCCTGGATCCCGAGGCTATGACGGAACCGGGCAAGACGATGGCCGGTGGTGGGGGCTGACCCGCTGGTATATCCCCTCAATCCGGTCCACCATCTCCTCGAATTGAAACTCGTGCTCCACCTTGCGCCGTCCAGCTTCCCCGTACCGCCGCGCCAACGCCGGATCCTCTAACAGGCACAGCACTGCTGCCGCCAGGGCAGCATCATCCCCGGGAGGGACCAGTAGTCCGTCCTCCTCATGCCGTATCTGGTCCGGGATGCCGCCGGTCGCAGAGGCCACCACTGGTACGCCGGCGGCCATGGCCTCCAGCACGACCAGCGGCGCCCCTTCACTGAGCGATGGTACGACCAGCACCTCGAGCAGCGGCAGCAGCGCGGGAACATCCGGGCGGAAGCCGAGAAAGTGCACGTGGCTACCCAGCCCCAACCGTGCCGCCTGCGCCTCCAGCGTCGCTCGCAGCGGGCCATCACCCACCACCACCAGGGTGCACTCCGGCCGGCGATCGACGATGCGCGACGCCGCTCGAAGCAAGACATCCACGCCCTTCTCGGGCTGTAGCCGCGCCACCACTCCGACCAGTGAGCGACCGCGCAAGGTCTCCGGCAGCGCTGGTGACGGCTGCCGCGGGCAGTCCTGCGGCATAGCACAGGGAATCACCGTCACGCGCTCCGCCGGCACCCCATCCCGCTCAACCAGCCGCTGCCGAATAGGCGCTGAAACAGCGATGATGTGCGCCGTGCGCCGGTACGCCAGTCTGCCAACCAGGGTGGCCCACCGGCCACGCCAGCTCGCCTCACTGTGCTCGGTGCGCACCAGGGGCAGGCCACTTCCCACCAGTGCCAGCGCGCCGGCGGCGCCGCCGGCATACATATGCGCATGGACCAGCCGAACGTGGCGTTGGTGAATCAGCCGGCGTAGCCGCCACGCCAGGAGCAGACCAAGCCGCCGCTTCACTTGCCGGCTGCCCAACACACAGACCTCGATCCCTGCTCGCTCGATCGCACCGGCCAGAAACCCACCGGCCGAGCAGGCGACGACCACGGCGACGCCTCGGCGGTGCAAGGCAATGGCCAGATCGGCGGCGTGGCGCTCTGCACCGCCCATCTGGAGCGAGTCGACCACCATCAATACCGGCCCCCGAGCCGGCATCGATGAACGCGCTCCTGCTCCGCGACGGCCACTACCACTCATCGAAACTCCAGGCAGGCAACGGACACTATCGAGTCCTACGCCGGTAATTATTCCCATTGCTCTGCTCAACATAACGAGATGTGGATACAACGGGTATTCTAAGAGGAGGTTCCTGTGACGGCGGTCGGTTTCCAGAGTGTCTGCTTACCAGTATCGCCTCATTTTTCGTCTGTGTCACCCGGGAAGGAAACGATCATAGCATCCACCACTGAGACCCATACCATCCATCTGCAAGTGATCTGCCGCAATCTGCCGCCAATCGAGCAGGGCACCAGTCCCACTGAGTTCGGCCTGCAGGACAAGAAAACGGAACTCCTCCCCGGAAAGCCCTTACCCGACGGGGCCGTGGCTTTCCAGCTCGATCTCCAGGCTACCCGGCAGCCCGAGACCGATCAGCCGCGTTTCCGCGGCGCCTATGTGCATGGCACACCCAGCCAGTTTCTCTATCTCGGTTGGCGTCATGCCGGCGAACCCACCTCGCCCTGGATCAAGCGGATCAAAATCCCCCTGGCCACCATCACCTGGCAGCAGATTAAAGGGCTCGCCCGCTCCGGCGCCGTGCTCCAGGCCAGCGTGGACGGCTCGGGGGCAGCCACCGTACGCCTGCTCGATAACGGCTGGGCGCCGATCTAGCGCGATCTCTGCTTCTTTCCCACCGTCAGGCTGATAGCACCTGGCTGCCACACTGCTGAGAGAGAACGTACCCGCTGATCGTTCCCTTTCGCGCCAGCTGTCTCCCATCAGAGATGCAAGAACTCTAACCCTAATTCGCGCCCGTCCAGCGGCCTCCTCATGACCTTCGGCGCGGCATCACGTTCCCCGCCAGCCGGGCCCACGGACCACTCTGCCGGGGGTGGCGCCGGTGTGCTCTCCGGCGCGCAGGACGCGCGTGCCGTTGACCCAGACGTCCCGAATGCCGGTCGAAAGCTGATGTGGCTGCTCGAAGGTGGCGCGATCTCCGACCGTCTCAGCGTCAAACACCACCACATCGGCGAGATACCCCTCGCGGAGCAGGCCGCGATCCCGGATTGAAAGACGGGCCGCTACCGACGAGGACATTTTGCGAATGGCATCCTCGAGGGGCAGGACGCCTTCCTCGCGGACGTACTTCCCCAGCACGCGCGGGTAGGTGCCATAGGACCGCGGATGAGTTGGGCCGTGCTGGGCGGCCCAGGCGGGGTCGATGCCGCCGGCATCGGTTGAAATCTTGATCCACGGCTGCTGAAACTGCAGCTTCAGATTCTCCTCGGACATCATGAAGTACACCGTGCCAATGCGCTGCTCCTCACTCAGGAGCAGATCGATGGCCGCGTCGATCCAATCCTGGCCGCGCAGGACGGCAATCTCGGCCAGAGATTTACCGAGATAGTCCCGGTTCTCCGGCTTCTGCAGGCCGAGAGGATAGACGCCCTCCGGTCCCGCCAGCGTTCCCAGCGCCTCCCAATCCCCCGATGGGTTGAGCACCTCCTGTTTTGCCCTGCCGCGGGTCTCGGGGTTCCGGAGATTGTCGAAGAACTTTCCTTCGGCGGAAAGCGACGGAGGGAAGATCGAGGCCAGGCCGGTACCACCCGCCAGGTAGGGGTACATGTCCGAGGTGACATCCTGTCCCTGCGCCCGGGCCGCATTGATGCGATCAATTGCCTCGGCCATCTTTGGCCAGTTCTTCGTACCCGATACCTTCAGGTGGTAAATCTCGACCGGCAGACGAGCGCGGCGTCCGATTTCCAGCGTCTCTTCCAGGGCCTCCAGAAACTCATCTGCCTCCGAGCGCATATGCGTGATGTACGTGCCGCCGTATTCGGCAACCGCTTCGCATACGCCGACTATCTCGTCGGTTCCCGCAAAGGCGTCCGGCGGGTAGATGAGCGCGTACGCCACGCCGAACGCGCCATCCTCCATGGCCGCACGGACCAGCTGCCGCATCTCCTCCAACTCCGCGGGCGTCGCCGGGCCTGCGTCCATTCCCTTGACGTAGGCGCGCACCGTGCCGCCACCCAGGTAGGAGCCGATATTGGGAGAGACTCCACGGTCCATCATGGCGTCGAACCAGTCACTGAACCGCGTCCAGCTCCTGGCTCGCTCCTCCCAGGGCGCCAGCTCCTCAGAGGCATGCAAAAAATCGAGCGTGTTGTCCTCGTCGGTGCGCCCCCCGGCTGGCGCCGGAGTCCACTTCTCGCCCATGATCTCGGTGGTCACGCCCTGAGTGATCTTGGAGAGGCAGCGCGCGTCGAGCATCAGCGGGGCGATGGAATGGCTCTGAATGTCGATGAAGCCGGGGCACACGACCATGCCGGATGCATCCACCACCTCCCCTGCGCGTGCGGCTTCCAGGCTGCCCGGTGGTGCGATCGCCATGATCCGATCTCCGCGGAGTGCCACGTCGCCGTACACCCATGGATTGCCGGTGCCGTCCACGACGCGGCCGCCGCGAATCAACACGTCCATTCGTTGGTTCATCTCGCCCTCCTCTCAGAGGATATCAAGCCCTCGTGCCACCAATGCTCGGTCCATCCGAAAAGGGTTCTGGTCCATGGGAACCGCCCCGCTGAGCACGTCGATCAGCAGCCGGCTGCCGGCCGAGCTACCCATGATGCCGTGCCCGCTGTATCCGGTGTTGACGTAGAGCCCGTCCACCGGGGTCGGTCCAATCAGGGGCCGGTGGTCGGGCGTCATGGTGTACTGCCCCGCCTGCAGCGTCCAGTTGGCCGAGCCTCGCTCCCACACCTGCCGCCAGAACGGCGCCACCCGCGCCACCGACACCGGGCTCGTTGGATCCAACAGCCGAAAGGCGAAGTCGGGATCGGCTACCACCTGCTCGCTCGGTGGGCTGGCCGGCGTGGCTGGGTCGGTGAACAGCAGATAGGCGCCTTGCAAGGCAGGTCGCCAGTGCGCGCCGGTGTCCTCGTCGATGGTCATCGGCGCCCACCCCGGCGCCTCGGGGACCACCGGCATGACGATCTTCTGCCGCCGCACGGTCTCGATGGGGAGATGAACCCCGGCCTGCTCGGCCACAAACCCGGAGAGCGGGCCTGCCGCGATCACCGCCGCGTCGGTGCTCACCACCCCCCGATCGGTCTCCACCGCCGCCAGTCTTCCCCCCGCGACCCGGAGGCCGGTGACAGTACACGCGGTCACCACCTCGGCGCCCGCGCCCGTTGCCAGCCCCATGGTCAGCGCCTTGGGATCGAGGAATCCGTCTCCTGCCCGGAATCGTGCCTGCAGCACGTTCTCGGCGATGTAGGGGAAGCGCCGGCGAGCGTCATCCCCGGCCAGCAGCTCGACATCGCTCTGCCCCCAGTCATGCAGTGCGGCGACCATCTTCCGCTGCCGGTCCACGCCGGCCTGATCGGTGGTCAGAAAGAGATAGCCCTGCTGCCGGATATCCAGGTCATACTCACGCTGCTCAGTAGCCTCGGCAAAATTGAGAAATAGCTCGACCGACCGCCGAACCATCTCCAGCTCCTCCCGATTGTCGAACTGCAGCCGGAAGGCGCCCGTCGATACCGGCGTGGTCAGCGTGCCCAACCGGGGCCGCCGCTCGATCAGCAGGGGGTTGAGGCCGGCGCGGGCCGCATAGAAGGCGGTTGCCGCGCCCACCACCCCGCCGCCCACAATGACCAGCTCGGCGGTGGTGGGAAGCTCTGTGCGATAGCGAATGGGCATTGCGTACCTCAGGTAAAACTATCGTAACGGCGTGTACAGCGCAAGTGACTACGATGCATTGCGCCCCCCTCTCCCCCTCCAGGGGTCCATAAGCGGACAGTTTGGTGAGGGTGCGCCTGTATCGCTTCGCCGCCCAGCCAGCGACGATCAACCGTCCATTGACACCGTACATTGGCACCGTAGAATCGGTCTTCAGACCGTCACGGTGGCGCCGGGAAGACAGCGTTGCCACCCCGGCATACCGCCCCGCGAGAGCATGAGTGGCGGGGAAGGGAGGGCGTCGCGGCTGCACCACCGTGACGACGTGAACGTCGATACTACGGATTGTGGAAGGACCGCGCGGGAGCGCCCCCATTCGGGGATCTACGTCCGGTCCTGGGCCGTCCCACCATGTTGCTCCTCGACTGTGCTGTCGGGGTGGGATGGTCTAGCCACCAACGAGCGTGCTTCCCTGCTCCGCTCCTTGGTGGAAGACCGGACCCGGGTGCATGCGACCACCGAGCCGCACCAGGGAGGAGCGTGTCAGGCGGATGCTGGTCCTGTGCCCCCGTTCGGGGCTCTCCGTCCGGCGAGGTGCCGCGGCACGGTACTGCCGTGCGACGGGCCGGCGCCGGCGCTTGCGCGCGGCGCCTTCACCGACGATCTGAAGATCGATTCTACGCATCGTGGCGGGACGCATATTGGCGGGAACTGTGCGGTGTGGAACTGTCCGCTCATGAACTATCTCTATAAGGCGCTCAGATCCCCAAGGGCACATACCAGATTCGCCATCCACTGGTCGTCTTCGCAACGAAAGCAAACCCTTCAGGACTCGAAGTATGGGCGAACCCCGGGAAATAAACCGTCACGAACCAGGAACGCTCAGCAACTACATTGCCGCACAGGTGTGCTGCTTGATAGCGATAGGAGGCACTTCCATTGATCCTTGCCGCGACCTGCGCCAGGGACGCGACAGCGATTATTCGATACCGGCTTGCGTCCCGACGGATCATATGCATTCCGGTTCTCGCCGCCCTTATCACGCCCTCCGGCGCTTGACCACCGTACGGAAGCGCCTGAGGACAATGGATACCCGCCTGTACGACAGGCAGTTGTATTGTCAGGGAGGAAGGTGTGGCGCCAGCCTGGGAGATGGGCGCGAAGAGTACTAGCCCAAGCCACAACGCGGAAAAGCCCCCGATGCCATGTCCCCGACGCACTCGCCTCCTCTCCTCTACATACATCCTTCAACTCTATCACCATGCAGAGTTCGAGCTGGTCCGCCGCGTATTGACTCACCATAGTGTGTAAAGCCCACGTGACGACCGAAATCCTGCGGTGGTGACGCAAGCAAGCAGACATGGGTTTCTCCTACCTTCATTGTTGACAGTTGCCACCGCGCTGTTGTACTCTGTCAACATGCGGATCGGCGGTCGACACCCGAAGAAGGATTCAGACTATGCCTGAGCACAGCTTCACACTCATTCTCGACGGTGATGTCGAGGCGCGCCTCGATGACCTGTTCGAGGCGGGATGCGACGATGCGACCTTCGGCTGCGTCGATAGTGTCCCGTACGGGGATTTCCACCGCGTGGCGCCAACTCTGGTTGATGCCATCGCTTCAGCCATTTCCGCCGTCGAATCGGTCCACGGTCTGCGCGTTGCTCGTATCGAGCCAGATGACCTGGTGACCGCGGCAGAGATTGCGGAACGTCTCGGACGGACGCGAGAGAGCGTGCGACTGCTCATTGCCGGCAAGCGAGGAGCGGGAACGTTCCCACCGCCTGTGTCTCACCTGCGCATGCGCAATCGCCTCTGGCGCTGGTCTGACGTTGCGGCCTGGGCCGGCGGAGATGCCTCGGCGATCACCGCCGCCCGCACCATTGCCGCACTGAACGCGGCCCTTGAGTTGCGCAGCACGACCGCCACGCTTCCTGATGACGCGCGGACGCTCGTTGCGTCCTTAGAGCACGGCTGAAGCCGCGAATCAGGAGTGCCTAGACCCCTTCTAAGGAGTGAGGAATAGACGTGGATAGGCGTCCCGCTTCATATCGTTCAGCGCAGGCACGGTTCGGCTGCGCTGCGTGCTTGCTGGCAGTGATCGCGCTCGTGGGATGTGGGTCTACTGAGCCCAGCGCGGGCTCAGCATCCCACAAAACTAGAGTTGCGACGGCGCCTCCGGTATCTACGCCGACCCGCGTTCCTCCTCCCCAACCAACGCCGGCGCCGCCCCTGACAGCGGTACTCGCCACGTGGCAACTCCAGGCTCCGCTCAGCCGCGCCGTCGTTCTGTCGCAGGGACGCGCCCTGCTCATCGCCGGTGGCCTGCAGGAAGGCGGGCAGTCCACTGCCGGCGTGTTCCGGGTTGATCCCACCAGCGGCGATCCCACGTTTCTCGGCTCCCTGCCGCACCCTGGCCACGACGCCGCCGGCGCCGTGCTGCAGGGTCGCGTCCTGGTGTTCGGCGGTGGAGAGGCGCAGAGCATCGCGGCGGTTCAGTCGTTTTCACCCCGGTCCGGCGCCCAGGTCGCGGGGCGGCTACCGGCGCCGCGTTCCGATTTGACTGGAGTCACGCTTGGGAATCGTGCGTACCTGGTTGGCGGGTATGACGGGATACGTCTGGCTCCCGACGTGCTCGAAACGGCAGACGGCAGCCACTTTCGGGTGGTGACCCAGATCCCGGTACCCGTGCGATATGGGGCGGCAGCGGGTCTCCATGGCCGCCTCGTCGTCTTCGGGGGACAAACCGGTTCCGGTGACACGTCCGCCATTCAGGAAGTGAATGTTGGAACTCGTCGAGCCAGCGTCGTGGGACACCTCCCCGTGCCGCTGTCTCACGCCAGCGCGGTTGTGCTCGGGGAGGTTATCTACGTGCTGGGAGGCCGCACCAATCGGGTGGCAAGCCGGCGGATCTGGAGCTTTGATCAACGGTCTGGGCGCGTGAGACTGGCCGGCTTGCTACCGATGGCGCTCTCCGATGCCGGCGTCACCACCGTTGGAGAGACGGCGTACCTGATTGGTGGCGAGGGGGCGGCGGGTCCCACGACATCGGTGATCGAGCTTGGCGTGGCGACGCAGAGCACAGTGGGCTTCGGAGCGAGCGAATACCCCTTCAACGGAAGGCTGCTGATTGCCGATCGAGGCAACAATCGCTTGCTGCTGGTCGATGCGAGGCGGCATGTGCTGTGGACCTACCCGTCTTCCCACGTCGCCACACCGTCGGGCGGTTTCTACTACCCAGACGATGCCTTCTTCGCCGACCAGGGTAGGTCGGTGATTGTGAATGAGGAGGGCAATCAGGTCGTGGTCCGGATCGCGTATCCGTCTGGCCGATTGCAATGGTCGTACGGCCATCCGGGGGTGTTCGGCAGCGCCCCCGGCTACCTCCACGAACCGGATGATGCCTACCTGCTCAAGAACGGCCAGGTGGTGGTTGCGGACGATCGAAACTGCCGGGTCCTCTTTCTCAGCCCCGCCGGCCGGATCACCCGGCAGATCGGGACCACCGGGGTCTGCTTTCACAATCCGCCACTGTCGCTCGGCTCTCCCAATGGCGATACCCCGCTGGCCAATGGGGACGTACTGATTTCTGAGATCAATGGGTCGTGGATCTCGGAGTATTCCCCGGAAGGTCGCCTGGTCTGGACCGCGCATCTCCCCATTACCTACCCATCCGACCCGCAGCAGATCGGCCCCGACCGGTATCTGGTCGCCGATTATGCCAGCCCAGGTGGCCTCTACGAGTTCGACCGGTCCGGAACAATCCTCTGGAGCTACCAGGTGGCCGCCGGTCCCACCATGCTCGACCATCCGAGTCTGGCGGAACGCCTCCCCAATGGATGTATCGCGGTTTCGGACGACTACCGGCACCGGGTAGTGATACTTAATCCTGTTACGCGCACCATCGTCTTTCAGTACGGGCAGACAGACCGCCTGGGAGCAGGACCTGGCTTTCTCAACACCCCTGATGGCTTTGATCTGCTCGCTCTCGGCGGACAGACTCCCACGCACACCGCCACAAAATGAGTGCCACGGGTGTCCTCCGATCGATCGGGCGCATGATCCTATGGTGGTAGCATGACCTACTGCCAGCGACACCGGTGCTCTATGACCTGCCAGAGCTATTCCCCGACACGGCTACTATGATTCGTCTTTTGCCCCGTTACGCCGGGTGGCTCCTCCTTCCCATCGTAGTCCTGGCCGGCGTGCTTCGTTTCGACATGCTGGTGAAGCGCGGTCTGTTGTACTGGGACGAAGGGAAGTTTGCGCTTGAGGGGGTTCGGATCCTCAGTGTGCTCATCTCTCTGCCGGTGGTCCACCCGGCGGGGCTGGCAGGCAAAGCAATCGGCACCGCCAAGCCAGGCCATGCCCTGCTGATTGCTCTCTCCTACGCGTTACTCGGTGTGCACGATTATGCTCCCTTACTGATGAACGCCACGGCGAGTGTGCTCCAGGTCGTGGTGCTGTTCTTTGTGGCCAGACAGTTCTTCGGCCCACACGTGGCTCTGCTGGCCGCGGCCTTCCTGGCCGTCGCGGGGTACGACATTGTCTATGCTCGGTCGGCTCTTTCGGAAAGCGACGCGAATCTGCTGTTTCTGACCAGTGTTCTGGTCTGGTCGACCAGGTGCAAACCCTGGGCGACCGATTTCCGCCCGAATCGACCAGCGTGGAGGGGGATCGTGCTTCCCGCCATCATGCTGGGCGCCGCCTTCACTGTCAACTATCGGCTGATCGTGTTCATCGCCGTCCTCGTGCCGGCCGATCTCGCGATTCGGTGGAAGCGAGAAGGATGGCGCGCCGTGACGCGGGTGGCGGCACTGTGGGCCGTTGGTCTTTTGCTCTTGCCGCTTGCCTGGCAAGTGATTGGCGTACTCGCCCAGAGACATGGTGTCGTCCTTTTTCGGGGCGAGATCGACTATCTGCCCACGTCGTACTTCCACGAAGTACTGTATCAATTGCACGGTGGTAAGCAGTCGGTAGTCCGCTTCAGTCCCTTACCGTATCTTCAGTGGTATACACATCGACAAGGGTGGCTCACCTTCGCTCTCCTGCTGCTTGGGCTTGCCATCGCGACCTTTGATCGATCCACTCGATGGGTACTTCCTGCCTCCCTGGTACTGATTCCGTACGGCGTGTACGTGTTTGCTCCGTTTATCGTTCCCAGGAACCTCGATGCTGCGCTTCCCTTTGCCGCCCTACTCTCAGCAGCGGCCCTGGCTCGCGTGCTCGATCACCTACGCGTGTGGCGTGCTCGAGTCATCGCCAGCGCCCTCGCCGCAACGGCGGTGGTGGTGGTAGGGGTTCTACAGGCCGGGTCGCTGATCACTGTCCGTTCCGGGTTCGCGCAGGCGGCAACCTACCTTGAACAGCATGGAAGCCACGGGGCTATCGTCCAAAACGAGATCATGCGTTTCTACCTGCGCGATGAGGGCCGCGGCTGCGATGCCCCTCCCTTACCCACCCAGGTAGCGTCGCTGGCGCAGGATGACGGGTTGGGTGGCGACTATGCTGTCGTGGACAACTACTTCTCTCCCACTGCGTTGTACCTGGCTCACCACGCCCAGGTTGTCGCTCGCTTCGCGACCAGCGGCACGACAACCCTGAACGAAGATCTCGTCGCCTCGGAGGATGGGGTGCCCCCGGGAAGCCAGCACAAGCACTTCGTCGACGTTTTCTCCCTCGACAAGCTGCACCTTCCCGTTCGTGGGTTGGTCCGCCCACAGGTCTGCACGTTGGATCAACTTCCGTAAAGCAACCGCACGATGTCCCCTGTCTGTCTGAACAGATGAAGAGATAGTAACTGCTCGCAGCGCGCTGCTGCCCGAATTTGCGTTTACGTCGACGCCGTTTCGGCCTCCAGGCAGCACCTCGGCGACCACGGGCGCGTCCAACCAACTCCCTTCGCCTGGGATGAGCGCTAGGATGATCCAACTGGGCGAGTGACTGGGAGGGTGGCCGTGAGCATGGCGCCGTGCGGCGTTGCGTTGCCGGCCTGGAGCTGACCGCCATGTGCTTCCACAATCCATCGCGCAATCGCCAGACCCAACCCACTTCCCTCTCCCGTGCGAGCCTTATCCGCGCGGTAAAAGCGGTCGAAGATGCGGGGCAGGTCGACGGGGTCGATCCCGGGGCCGGAGTCGCTGACCTGCAGCTGAGCACGGCCGCCGCTGGTTTGCTGAAGACGGACCTCGACGCTCCCCCCGGTTGGCGTGTACTTCAACGCATTGTCGAGCAGGACCAGGAGCAGTTGACGCAGTCGCATCACGTCGCCCAGCACCCACACATTCGCGCCCACGTCGGCGGCCAGGCGCATCCCGCGTTCTTCGGCCAGCGGCTCCAGCTCGGAGGTGGTGTCCTGGACCAGGGAGGAGAGATTCATGCGAGCTGGTGTGATGGAAACCGCGTGGCTATCGGCACGTGCCAGCAAGGAAAGGTCGTCGACCAATCGTGTGAGGTGCTTGTTTTCGGCCAGCATCTGCTCCACCGTCGCCTCATGGTTGCCGGCGGTGTCGTCGGCCAGCCCGACCTCTCCCACCGTACGCTGAATAGCCAGCGGGGTGCGCAATTCGTGCGCCGCATCCGCCACGAAATCGCGCTGGCGCTGGACCGCGATCCGAATTGGTGTGAGGGCACGCTGCACCAGCAGGGCGCTGATGCCGGCAGAGACCAGCAATCCCAACACGGCGACGACCAGCAGCGCATTTCGCAGCGCCTCCATCGTGTTGTCGTACTGATGCTCGGAGATGCTGGCCTGGACCACACCAGCGACCCTTCCATCTGCCACGATGGGAGAGGTATATACCAGGTACTTCTCGTCCTGGTAGTGACCGACGCTGCAACACTGCGCCTGTTTGGTGCTCAACGCCCGGCGGGCCGCCGCTGGATCCAGTAGGATGAGACCGAGCACACCGTCGGCATGGATGGCATGGAGGTGTGCATTCAGATAGATCGACGTGGCATCGCTCGCGGTGAGATCGGCTCTGAAGGCCCCGGATCCGAAGGACCCCGGCGGCGGGAATCCGCCCTGCCCGGGTGCTTCTCGTCGAGGGTTGCTTGGTCCGCGCAATGTCCCCGAGGATGTCTGCCCCGCACAGGGCAGCTGCAATTCCCGGCACACGGTCGGATCGGGCTGGATGGTCCGAGCTTTGAGGGTGTTTTCCAGCGAGCCCAGCAGCGCTTGTTGCGTGATGAGATACACCACGACCTCGAGCACCAGTAGCATGACCAGCAGAAGGCCGACGGTTTGCGCAGCCAGACGCAGCGTGACCTGTCGCAGACCATCCCCGCCGGACGACGATGTTCTGATCATTCCCTGCTTGAGCTGGGACCAGACCGTCGATTCCACTAGGCCTTGATCCTATACCCGACGCCCCGTACGGTATGGATCAGCGGCGTCTCGTCTCCTTCATCGATCGCTCGCCTGAGACGCAAAATCGTCGCATCGACTACATTGGCGAAGGAATCGAAGCCGTACTCCCACACGCGTTCCAGGATCATGGTCCGGCTCAACGCCTGTCCTGGATGTCGCATCAGGTATTCCAGCAGCGCGTACTCGCGTGGCGGGAGATCGATGCCTTTGCCACCTCGGGTCACCTCGCGGGCACGTGTATCCATGACCAGATCCCCCACCACCAGCTGCTCGTGTTCGATCAGCGTGCCCGCACGGCGCGTGAGCGAGCGGAGGCGGGCCAGCAGTTCCTCGAAGGCGAACGGCTTGGTGAGGTAGTCATCGGCGCCGGCGTTGAAACCGCTCAACCGGTCGGCGAGGGCATCACGGGCCGTCAGCATGAGCACCGGCACCGGCACATCATCCTCACGCAACTGCCGGACCACCGCCATGCCATCCAGCCCGGGCAGCATGCCATCGAGGATCACGGCATCGTGCAAGCCGCTCTCGGCCAGATCCAGTCCCGCGGCGCCGTCGTGGACGATATCGACCACATGTCCCTCCTGGGTCAATCCCCGACGCAGCGCCTCCGCCAGGGAACGATCATCCTCCACGACGAGTAGTCGCATCTGTCTTCCCTCCCCGCGTACTGCTGCGATAGCATCTCTCGCGTCTGCTGATGGTATTCCAGTTCCATGGTAGAGCGCGGGGATGACGAACCGATGACAGTGGCAGGCCGGCTCAGCAAATTCACAGCGTTCTGTCATTAAAGGGTCATCCCACTGCCAGGAAACCCTCATCTAGCATCGGTAGCGTAGTAAGTGAGGCCGCCGACCAAGGACATGCCGACCGAAGCGACTGCACACCACACCCCTGGCATCGCGTTGTGCCGGGGACCACTATTCCAAGGAGACACAGCTTGAACAAACCGCTCATCGCCATCACCCTGCTCACCGCGGGAACCCTGGGAACCGGGTATGTCATCGGCCAGATTGCCGGCGTCAGCCCCAGCTTCGCGGCCGGCGGCACACACACCCACACTGCCAGCCACTCCCTCCGCACCAACGTCGCCAATCAGCCCGCCGGCGCCCACGCCGATGGTCAGATAACCGCCGTCAATGGCGATTCAATCACCGTGACGCCGGATGCTGATCGAGCCGGCAGCAACGAATACACAGGCGTGACCACCATCAATCTGACCAGCGCCACCAAATACGCCGCGGGTCATGACGCCGCGGCCACCGCTACCCGGCCGGCCTTCACGGTTGGCCAGCACATTGTCGCTGAAGGCACGGTAAGCGCCGATGGCAAGACGCTCTCCGCCACCCTGGTCTCGGTTGGCGCCGGTGGCCACGGACCTGGTGGCCCTGGCCACATGTTCGGTCCCCATGCTGATGGGACGGTCAGCGCGGTCAACGGCGATACCATCTCTCTCAAGGCCGACACCGATCAAACGGGCAGCAGCGAGTACACGGCGGTGACGTCGGTCGTTCTCACCAGCGCTACCATGTACGACGGCGGCCACGACAGCGCCCCTAGCACCACCAAGCCCTCCATCACGGTCGGTGAATACCTGATCGCCGAGGGCACGGTGAGCAACGGCGGCGCGACCTTCACCGCGACTCACGTTTCAGTCCGCCCCAGCGGCCCCGGCGGCCACTAACCGCAGGCGGCCTGCGCCTCGGTCGGCATGCTCCTCGTCGTCCTCCATCTCCCCGCGGGGCGGGTCTGGGCCATCGCTCAGACCCGCTCTGCCCTTCCTTATATATATCCATATGGAATATAGGTGTGATAGATGTGTGACTCATGGTTGTCCTTGACGCACCGGCCCCCTCTCCCCCTCCCCTCCCCCTCCAGGGTTCATGAGCGGACAGTTTGGTGAGGATGGGCTCGCACCGCTTCGCCGCTCGGCAACGATCGACCGTCCATTGACACCGTAGAATCGGTCTTCAGACCGTCAAAGGAAG
>JAABUJ010000571.1_pt1 | contig 69595 bp, 74 predicted proteins | sample 5559131 | NCBI WGS metagenome assembly JAABUJ01 (sample SAMN10711875, study PRJNA513366) | rock metagenome | isolation source: Antarctica rocks | place: Antarctica: Victoria Land, Mt New Zealand nord | collected 2016-01-07 | reverse complement strand
CCTGGGGCTGAAGTAGGTCCCAAGGGTTGGGCTGTTCGCCCATTAAAGCGGTACGCGAGCTGGGTTCAGAACGTCGTGAGACAGTTCGGTCCCTATCTGCCGTGGGCGTTGGAGAGTTGAGAGGATTCGTCCCTAGTACGAGAGGACCGGGATGAACGCACCTCTGGTGTATCTGTTGTCCTGCCAAGGGCATCGCAGATTAGCTACGTGCGGATCGGATAACCGCTGAAAGCATCTAAGCGGGAAGCCGGCCTCGAGATGAGCTCTCCCATCCCCTTGAGGGAGTAAGACCCCTGGAAGATCACCAGGTTGATAGGCCGGATCTGGAAGGGTGGTAACACCTGTAGGAGACCGGTACTAATGGGTCGAGGGCTTGACGGATATTTTGATATCCGTGCATTGGCGCTGTGTAGTTTTGAAGGTCTGCGGGGAGCGGTCTCTCGACAGTTTCCGGTGGCTATGGCGAGGGGGAAACACCTCTTCCCATTCCGAACAGAGCCGTTAAGCCCCTCAGCGCCGATGGTACTTGGCCCGCAAGGGCCTGGGAGAGTAGGTCGCCGCCGGTTCTTTGTGACCCCGCCTGCGCCTTGTGCGTAGGCGGGGTTCTCTTTGCCCGCTCGCTCCGACTGCGCCTGGCGATGCAAGCATTCGGATGGTCCGCAATGGCGCGTCGGCTAGGTGACCGAGCGTGGGCGCAGCGCACGCGCGTGCCGCGCTTCGTGCGAGACCTGGCTTGGGTGCCGACGACGCGAGCTGCGCGTCACCGCGCCCACCCTCGGTCCTGACCACGCGTGGTCGGCTGTGCGCGCTTGCCGCTGCGGCGCGAGTCGAGCGAGCATGCAGGCACCCGCCTCGTGCGTCCCGGCGAGGCGGCGTCAGCGGGCGAGCGAGGCTGCGGTCACGCGCAGCCCGCGTCGCTGGCGCAGCCGCTGCGATGCGCACTAAGCGCGGCATGCGCGTGCATCGCAGGCTTGGCTCGCCTGCAGCAGAGCGGGGGCAGCCGGAACTGGCTAAGGCGGCCGGTGCTAGGCGGGCTCGTCGACGAAGCGCTCGATCTTGAGCCGCCGCACCCCGCGCGGGGTGTGTACCTCCACAGTCTCTCCGGCTGGGCGGTTGAGCAGAGCCCGGGCCACCGGGGACTCGGAGGAGAGCTTGCCCCGGGCCCGGTCGGCCTCGGTGGGACCGACGATCGTCCAGGTGTGAAGCTCGCCGGTGGCCTCGTCGCGCACCTCGGCGAAACGGGCGAAGGAGAAGGTGTCGTCGTGGGCCTCGGTGTCGACGACGACGGCGCTGCGCAGCCGCCTGCGCAGGCGAGAGATCCGTGTCTCGAGCACCGCCTGGTCCTCCTTGGCGGCGTGATACTCGGCGTTCTCCTTGAGATCCCCATGCCCGCGGGCGGTGAGGATCCGGGCTGCGATCTCCCGCCGGGCGACGGTCTCGAGGTGTCCGATCTCCGCCTTGAGCGCCACCAGGCCCGCGCCGGTGATCGGCTCACCGTCGTTGTTTGAAGTTGCCATCCTCAGCATCTTCGCACGGTCGTCCCGAGATCTGACTCGACCGGGCCGCGGCGATCGGTGGCAGCATGCGGAGACAGTGCGAGACTTCTTTCGTGACAACCCCCAGGCGCTCGTCCTGCTGGTGATCTGCGTTGTGCTGGGGCTCGGAACCTTTCTCGCCGTCGTCTACGGCCTGGTCAGCTCGGGCTCGACCACGACCAGCGGCCAGCCCTCAGACGTGATCTTCGGCCTGCACGCGCTGCTGGGTTGAGTGAAATCCACCGCCGGGCGCGACGCTCGGCGCCGCCTGCCGCGGGCGGCCCCCGGCGCCTGGCGGCTCGCAGCCGGCCCCTTTTCAGCGCAGCTGCTCGCGCCGCCGGCGCTCGGCCACCGGGCGAACCGGGGAGAGACAATGGGCGGGGCGGGGGGCCACCGAGCCGCGCCGCCGCTCGGGCTGGAAGCGCAGCGGGCGGCGATGGGGGTGGGGCGCCTCGGCCTCCGGAGGATCGCCGAGCACGTCGTCGACGAGACTGAGTAGGGCGCGAAGGCGTCTAGCAGATGACTGGAACATATGTTCGTAAGAGTAGATCGAGCGGCGGACGGAAGAACCCGAGCGCGTTCACGAGCCCAGCGACGAGCAGACGTCGAGCTTGGTGGCGACCCGCTGCACCACTGCGGCGGTGAATTCGGTCGTGCTCGCTCCGCCTCCGAGATCTGGGGTCTTGACCCCGGAAGCGACAGTTTCCAGCACGCCTTGGTAGATCGCCCTGGACGCTCGCTCCGCGGCGGCCCCGTAACGATCGGCGGCGTGGCGCAGCAGGGCCGCGCAGGCGAGGATCATGGCCAGCGGGTTGGCCAGATCCTTGCCCTCCAGAGCGGGAGCCGTACCGTGCGGCGCCTCGGCCATCGCGACCCTGGTGTCGTAATCGTGATCGAAGGCCAGCAGCACGGACTCGGCCCCCGCGATCGAGCCGAACATCGGCAGTACCAGGTCTGACAGGCAATCTCCGTCGCGGTTGAGCGCCGGAATGACCAGTGGCGCATCGGTCGCACCGGTGAGCAGGCCGGCGTAGGTGGCGTCGATCAGCACCGGTCGGTAGTCGATCTCCGGATGGCGTGCGGCGGCGGCGTCGAGCTCCTCCTTGAGCATCCCCTCGTACACGGGCGAGACCGTCCACTTGGGCCCCCCATAGACGCGGGCGCCCATCTTGGTCGCAGTCCGGAAGGCGTACTCGGCCACGGCGCGACAGGTGGAACGCGTGACGCGCTCGGTCCGGAAGGCGAGCTCCCCGGGCGCGTCGCGGTCGCCCTCGCGCCATTCCCGCGCTCCGTAGGCATCCTCGACCGCCATCCGCACCACGGAGATCGGATGGTGCACGCCCGCGATCGGCGTCACGCCGGGCAGCCGGCGGCCGGTCCGGACGATCACCTTGCCGTCCACGGCCTCGCGCAGGATCCGGTTGGGCGAGCCGACGTCGCCCGCTCCCTCGGGGGTGACGGTGGCCGCCTTGAGCCCCAGTCCCGACTCGCACATCGCCTCCGCGGCCTCGGTCACCACGGCGTTGGCGGTGGCGCGACGATGCTCGAGGGACAGGTCGAAACGGACGACATCGAGGTCCAGGCGCAGCAACGCCGGGTCAAGCAGGCGCAGCGACTGCTCGAGCAGCTCCTGGCCGGTCTGATCCCCCTCCAGAACCACCACCTTGATCGGGTCGGCCACGCGCGCGCACGATATCCGGCCCGGAGCCTGCGTATCGACCCGGTGCCGATCCTGGGGGCGTGGGGCGTGGCGTGGCTGGCGGGTTTCGGGGCCATCTACCTCGCCTCCGCGCGAGGCCCCGGTCCCGTCCTGCCGACGTGGGCAGCCGGGGTGGTGCTCGGGGTTCTCTTCGCCGTGGCGGTGTTGGTGTCGGTGGGCGAGGGCGTGCGGCGTAGGCGGGGCGTCGAGGGGCCCTCCCGCACGATCAGTGCCATGTACGGCTGGAGCTGGGCCTTGGCGCTTGCGGCGCTGGTCGCGGTCAACATGGGACTCATCCATGAGGGCCTTCCGACGGACCTGCGCCCGCTGGTGTGGTCAGGAAGCTCGTTGCTGGTCGTCGGGCTGCTGTACCTCGCGGCCGGGATCGTCCGAAGAGACCGGATCCAGTACGGCCTCGGAGCCTGGACACTCATCACCGGAGCGGGCAGCGTCTCCGCCGGCGCACCAGCCAACTTCGCCGTCCTGTCGTTGGCTGACAGTCGCGCTGGCCGCTCTCGGTGCCGACGACCGGATCGCCTTCCCGCGCCTGCAGCAACTGGTGGGCATGACCGCCGGCAACCTGTCCACCCACGTGCGCAAGCTCGAGGACGCCGGGTACGTGGCGGTCACCAAGGCCTACCAGCGGCGCACCCCCGTCACCCGCCTCTCCCTGACCCGCACTGGACGGCGGGCGCTCGAGGACTACACCGCCGCCCTGCAGTGCCTGCTGGGGACGACCAACCACCAACCAGACCCGGAGGACTCGCCATGACCCGCACGACCGCCGCCCCCGACGAGGCAAGCCAGGAACCGCCAGCCTCGAACAGGAGCTCGGCCCCTGTGCCCGACCCTGGGGTGCTGACCGGGGCCATGATCTCGGGCATCTTCGGCATCGCTTGGACTCAGTGGGGCGCTTCTGGATTGCCCGCAGCTCTCGGCCGTCGTCCGAGTCGTCGGCATCGTGGCCGGGGTGGTGATCGTTGCCCGCAGTGCCCGTCTCCGTCGCTCGGCCCCGGCCGGTTTTGGGTCGATGGTCGGTTCGCGTGCTTACCGCTTCGTGGTCGTGCTCGAGGTGGTGGCGCTCCTGGCGGGCGCGGCGATACTCAGCGCAGCGGGCGAGAGCCGGTACGTGGCCGCCTGGGTCACCGCGGCAGTGGGAGCTCACTTCCTCGCGTTCGGACGCTTCTTTGCAGTCAGCTTCTACTGGTTGGGTGCGGCGCTGCTCGTGGGCGGCGTCGCCGGCGCAGTGGTGGGCCTGAGTGGTGGCGGCAAGCCCGGGATCGAAGCCACATCTGGCCTGGTCGCAGCCGCCAGCCTGCTGGCAGCCGGCGGGTGGCGCGTCCTTGGGGCACGCGGGGGACGGGGCCCGAGTCTGCGGTCTGGTTGAACCGCGCCAGCGCAAAGGCTCTCCTCAAGCCTGGCTGCGCCCCCCCGCGCCCGAACCCATCAGCTCGTCACCGCGGGCGGCCAGCGCCGAGATCACCGTGGTCAGATGCTCGTCGAAGTCGACCCCGAGCTCGGCCGCCCCCTGGGTCAGGTCCTCGCGGTTGACCGCCGCCGCGAAGCCGGCCGACTTCATCTTCTTCTTGACCGACTTCGGCGTCATCCCGGTCAGCCCCTCGGGCCTGACGTAGGCGCAGGCGAGCACGAAGCCCGACAGCTCGTCGACCGCGAACAGCGCCTTCTCCATCGGGGCTTCGCGAGCCACGCCCATGAAGTCGGCGTGGGAGGCGACCGCACGCACGAGCTCGGGCGGGTAGCCCCGGTTCTCGAGCTCGGCGATCGCGTAGCGCGGGTGACCGTCGCCGAGATCCGGATACCGCTCGTAGTCGAGATCGTGCAGCAGGCCGGTCAGGCCCCAGAGCTCCGGGTCGCCCCCGAATCTGGGCGCGTAGGCCCGCATCGCCGCCTCTACCGCCAGCATGTGGCGGCGCAGCGACTCGGATTGCGTCCATTCACAAAGCAGGGACCAGGCCTCGGCGCGCGAATGCTCGAGCGGCATGGGAGTTACCCTAGCTCAGGACCCGGCCCCCCTGTCAGCGGCACCTGCCGCCCTGTCAGCGGCACCTGGATCGTCCGCGCCGGCTGTCGGAGCTTCACCAGCTAGGCTGAACGGCGCCCGATCACCCAGCTCTCAGTCGGGGACGAAAATCGTGGAGAAGTTCATCATCGAAGGCGGCGTGCCCCTCTCGGGCACGATCACGCCGGCCGGCAACAAGAACGGCGTGCTGCCGATCCTGGCCGCCTGCCTGCTCACCGACGACGAGGTGGTCCTGCGCAACGTGCCGCGGATCTCAGACGTCGAGGCGATGATGATGTTGCTGGCGGGGATCGGCGCCCGCGTCGAGTGGCGTGGCTCGAGGGAGGTGCTGGTCAATTCCTCGACCGTGCACACCACCGAGGTCGATCGTGGTCTGTGCGAGCGGATCCGGGCCTCCTTCCTGCTCGCCGGTCCGCTGCTCGCCCGCTTCGGCGGCGCGCGGATGCCACCTCCCGGTGGCGACGGGATCGGCCGCCGCCGGCTCGACCCGCACCTCGACGCGTTTCGCACGCTGGGCGCGGTGGTCGATGCCAAGCGCGAGGACATCATCCTGACCGCGCCGCCGCTCGGGCTGAGCCCGTGCGACTTCCTGATGGACGAGCCGTCGGTGATGGCGACCGAGAACGCGCTGATGGCCGCGGCGCTGACTCGCGGACCCACCGTGATCCGCAACGCCGCCTCAGAGCCTCACGTGCAGGACCTGGCCCGGATGCTGGTGTCGATGGGCGCCCCGATCGACGGCATCGGCTCCAACGTGATGACGGTGCACGGCCAGCCCAGCCTGCACGGCTGTACGCATGACATCGCCCCGGACCACATCGAGATCGGCTCGCTGATGGCCCTGGCCGGGGTCACCGGTGGGGAGCTGACGATCAGGGACACCGTGCCCGCCGACCTGCGGATGATCCGAATGGTGTTCGAGCGCCTCGGCCTGCGCAGCGAGCTGCACGGCTCCGACGTGATCGTGCCCGGCCACCAGCGGTTGGTGATCCGCAACGATGCCGGCGAGCACACGCCGAAGGTCGAGGACGGTCCCTGGCCCGCCTTCCCCGCTGACCTGACCAGCATCGCGCTCGCGCTCGCCACCCAAGCTGACGGCTCGGTGCTGATCCACGAGAAGATGTTCGAGAACCGGCTGTTCTTCACTGACAAGCTCGTGATGATGGGAGCCGCGATCACGATCTGCGATCCGCATCGAGCGATCATCAACGGACCGCGTCAGCTGCGCGGCGGACGAGTCGAGTCGCCCGACATCAGGGCCGGAATGGCGATGCTGATCGCCGCTCTGTGCGCCGACGGCGTCACCGAGATCGGCAACATCCGTCAGATCGATCGCGGCTATGAGCGGATCGACGAGCGGTTGCGGGAGCTGGGTGCGCGCATCACCCGGTTAGAAGACTCGCCCGTCCCGGCAGCCGGATGACTCCCGCGGCCGGCCGGCCGTAGCGAGTCTGGATGACGAGCGGCGGCCGCAGCCGGATGACTCCCGCAGCCGCGGGACCCCGGTCCGCCGCGCCGGCGATCCCGGACCGATGATCGACCGCATCCCCAGCGGCACGCGCGACGTGCTGCCCGATGAGATGCGCGAGCTGCGGTCGGTGACCGACCGCCTCGGCTCGGTGTTCCAGCGGGCCGGGTACGGCGAGATCTACACGCCCGCGCTCGAGTACGAGAGCACGTTCGCGCGCGCCGACCTGACCGCAGCGCGGCCCGCCTACCGGATGTTCGACGAGCAGGGCAACGTGCTGGTGCTGCGCCCCGACATGACGGTTCCGATCGCACGGCTGGTCGCCACCCGCTACGCGCACTCCGAGCCTCCGCTGCGGTTCTGCTACTTCGCCCACGCCTACCGGGGCGTGCGCCCGCAGCGGGGACAGTCGCGCGAGTTCCTGCAGGCTGGGGCCGAGCTGATCGGTTCACCGGGATCGGCCGGCACGGCCGAGGTGCTCGGGGTCCTGTGCGCCGCGCTGGAGGCTGCCGGCCTGAAGACCTACCGGATCGGGCTGGGCGACGCGTCGCTGTACCCGTCGCTGCTCGAGGCGCTCGGTGTGGACGCGACACGGCGGGACCTGATCCTGGCCGAGCTCGCGGCCGGGGACTTCGTCGGCGTCCAGCGCGAGATCCGCGAGCTTGACCTGTCCGGCGAGGACGCCGAGATGCTTCTGCGCGTGGCCGGGACTCGCGGTGGCCCTGAGGTGCTCGAGGGACTCTCGGGCGCGCTGCACGACGCCCTGGGCGGAATGCGCGAGGTACAGGCGCTGCTGGACCCCCGCGTGGGGGGGCGGATCATCTTCGATCTCGGACTGGTGCGCAGCATCGGCTACTACACCGGCGCCGTATTTCAGGTCTATGACCCCGCCCACGGGGTGCCGATCGGCAGCGGCGGGCGTTACGACGAGCTGCTCGGGTCCTTCGGCCGGCCCCTGCCCGCCGTCGGCTTTGCCCTCAATGTCGAGCGGCTCCATATCGCCCTGACCGCCGAGGAGAACCGCCCGCCCGCCCGCCCGGCGCCCCGCTCTGGAGGTGGGCGACGATGAACGGGCTGCGGATCGCGGTGGCCCGGGGTGCCCTGTTCACCGATACGCTCGATCTCCTGGACCGCTTGGGGCTCGACACGCGCGAGGTGCGCGAGAACGATCGCAAGCTGCTGTTCGAGGACAGCGGAATCGTCACCATGCGACCGTCCGACGTTCCCACGTATGTCGAGGCCGGCGCGGCGGACCTCGGCATCACCGGCAAGGACGTGCTGATGGAGCACACAGAGCGCGAGGTCTACGAGCTGCTGGATCTGGGCTTCGGTCGCTGCCAGATGGTGCTGGCTGGCGTCGCGGGGGAGGACCGGGCCGCCGAGGCGCTCCGGCGCCTCGGAGTGGTCCGGATCGCCACCAAGTACCCCCGGATCGCCGCGCGCCACTTCCTGGCCACCGGACGCCAGGCGGAGATAGTCGAGGTCAAGGGCTCGGTCGAGCTGGCCCCGCTGACCGGCCTGGTGGAGGCGATCGTCGACCTGACCGCGACCGGGACCACGCTGCGCGAGAACGGCCTCGTGGTCCGCGAGGAGATCGCGGTCTGCACCGCACGGCTGATCGCCAACCCGGTCGCCCACAAGCTCAGGGCGTCCGAGATCGACGCTCTGATGGAGCGCCTGCTTGCCGCTTGACCGGATCACGCTCGCCGGAGACCCGACCGCGCTGGCTCAGGAGCTGCGCGGGTTGGTCGCGGCCCCCGACTCGGTGCAGGACGAGGTCACCGAGATCATCGCGCGCGTTCGCGCGGGGGGCGACGACGCGCTGCGCTACTACACGCGGACGTTTGACACCGGCGGTTTCACGCCCGCGGCCCTGCAGGTTCCAGAAGCCGAGCTCGACACCGCCGGCGAGCGCCTCGACGAGCATGTTCGCGCCGGCTTGCAGCGCTCGATCGCCAACGTCACGCGGGTCGCCGCGGCCGCGCTGACGCCCGATCGGACGGTGAGCTTCGACGGCCACGAGGTGATCCTGCGCGAGGCGCCGGTGGGGCGCGCAGCGGTGTACGTTCCCGGCGGCCGGGCTCCCTACCCGAGCACCGTGGTGATGGGCACGATCGCCGCCCGGATCGCCGGGGTCAAGGAGATCGCGGTCTGCACGCCACCGGGCGGCGACGGCGAGGTCAACCCGGTGGTGCTCGGAGCCTGCCGCCTGGCGGGCGCCTCGGTGGTCTACCGGATGGGCGGCGCTCACGCAGTCGCCGCGCTGGCCTACGGAACCGAGACGGTCACCCCTGTCGACGTGATTGTCGGCCCGGGCAGCCTGTATGTCCAGGAGGCTAAGCGCCAGGTCTTCGGACAGGTGGGAATCGACGGCTTCGCCGGTCCGAGTGACCTGCTGCTGATCGCCGACGGCGACTCCGACGCCGACAGCCTGGCGCTCGATCTGCTCGCCCAGGCCGAGCACGGCGCCGGCTCGTTGGTGATCGCGATCTCGGAGTCAGGTGAGCTGATCGACGCCCTGCAGGCGCGGATCGCCGCCGAGCCCGACTCCGGCGCCGTCGTCTCACTCGTGCAGGTGGCCGAGCTCGAGCACGCCCTCACGATCGCGCAGGCGTTCGCCCCCGAGCACCTGCAGCTGTGCGGACAGCGGGCGCAGGCCCTGGCTCCGCGTGTCACCCGCGCCGGGAGCGTTCTCGTGGGGACTGACTCCGGAACCGCGTTTGGCGACTACATCGCCGGCTCAAACCACGTGTTGCCGACCAACGGCGCCGCTCGCTATGCGTCGTCGCTGTCGCCCCACCATTTCCGGCGCCGCTTCACCGAGGTGAGGATCGGGGCTGGGGCTGGGGCCCTGGCCCGGGACGCGGCCCCGGTGGCGCGAGCCGAGGGCTTTGAGCTCCACGCCCGGTCGATGGAGGCGCGCATTCGCGACAATGACCCGCAATGACGCGGGCCGCCCAGATCGATCGACAGACCTCCGAGACCGAGATCCATGTCCAGCTGGCCCTCGACGGCAGCGGGGTCGGAGAGCGGAGCACCGGCGTTGGCTTCTTTGACCACATGCTGGACCTGCTGGCCCGCCACGCCCGGATGGACCTGACCGTCCGCGCCCGTGGCGATCTCCAGACCGGAGCGCACCACACGGTCGAGGACGTCGGCATCTGCATCGGTCAGGCCCTCGATCGAGCGCTCGATGATCGAGTCGGGATCCGGCGCTACGGGCAGGCGACGGTACCGATGGACGAGTCCCGGGCGTCGTGCGCAATCGACATCTCGGGGCGGGGCCTGTGCGTCTTTGAGGCGGCGCTGCCCGTCGGGACGATCGGCAACTTCGACCACGAGCTGACTGAGGAGTTCCTGCGCGCGCTGGCCGCCAACGCGAAGCTGACGCTGCACGTGACGGTCGAGCGGGGGACCAACGTCCATCACGTGATCGAGGCCGCGTTCAAGGCCACCGCCCGGGCGCTGAGCGTCGCCGCGTCGCTGGACCCCACGGAGTCAGGAGTCCCCAGCACCAAGGGTACGCTGAGGTGAGCGGGCCGGACGGGCGAGTCCGTATCGCCGTGCTGGACTACGGCATGGGCAACCGCCGCTCGGTCGTCAAGGCGCTCGAGCACGTCGGCGCCAGGGCCGAGAGCACCAGCGATCCCGAGCGGCTGCGCGGCGCCGATGGCGTGGTGGTACCGGGCGTGGGAGCCTTCCCGCTGGCGATGGCCAACCTGCGCGAGCTCGGGCTCGAGGCCCGGCTGCGCGCGATCGCCGGGGAGGGCACGCCGCTGCTCGGCATCTGCCTCGGCATGCAGCTGCTGTTCGAGCGCTCCGACGAGCTCGAGCCGACCGACGGACTGGGGTTGCTCACCGGATCGGTCACCCGGCTGCGCAGCGGCGGCCTACGCGTTCCGCACATCGGCTGGAACGAGGTCAGCTTCGAGCGGCCCTCGCCGCTGACCGAGGGTCTGCCCGCGCAAGGCTGCCCCTTCTACCACGTGCATTCGCTCGTCGCTCGACCCGCCGATCCCGCCGACGTCGTGGCCAGCGCCGTCTACGGCGAGCGCTTCGCGACGATCGTGGCCCGCGGCTCGGTCTACGGGGTCCAGTTTCACCCGGAGAAGTCCTCGGCCCACGGGCTGCGGATGCTTCAGAGCTTCGTCGATCGGTGCCGCGGCGCCGCTGCCCCGGCGAGGCCGGTCGCCGCCACCACGACTACATGATCCTGCTGCCGGCGATCGACATCCTCGATGGTCATGCCGTGCGCCTGGCCGCGGGGGACTTCGAGCAGCGGACCGTCTATGACGCCGACCCCCTCGACGCCGCGCGGCGCTGGGTGCACGCCGGCGCCCGGGCGCTGCACGTCGTCGATCTGGACGGCGCCCGGCTCGGTGTCCCGGTCAACCTCGAGCATGTCCGGCGGATCGCCGGGGCGGTCGAGGTGCCGGTCCAGGTGGGCGGGGGATTGCGTGACACCGGCTCGGTTACCGCCGCCCTGGCGGCCGGGGCCACCCGCGTGGTGCTCGGCACCGCGGCGTTTCGAGACGTCGACTTTCTCGACGAGATGGTCGCGGCCCACCGCGACCGGGTGATCGTGTCAGTCGACGCCCGCTCCGGACGTCTGGCGGCGGCGGGGTGGACCGAGCAGACCGAGATCCCGGCCGAGTCGGTGATCGAGAGCCTGGGACGACGGGGGGTTGTGCGGTTCGTGTACTCGAACATCGAGCGCGACGGGATGCTCAGCGGCCTCGATCTCAACGAGGTGACCAGGGTCGCCGGGGTCGTTCGCGGCTCGTTCGCCTACTCGGGCGGGATCTCGTCGCTGGAGGACCTGCAGGCGCTGGCGGCGCTGCGCCAGGTCAATCTCACCGGAGTGATCGTGGGTAAGGCCCTTTACGAGGAGCGCTTCGACGTGGCGGCCGGGCAAGCGGCGCTGGTCGGCTGATGCACTACAAGCGGGTGATCCCGTGCCTGGACGTGGACCGTGGACGGGTGGTCAAGGGAGTCGGCTTCGTGGACCTGCGCGACGCCGGAGATCCCGTCGAGCTGGCCGCCCGCTACGACGCGGCCGGCGCCGACGAGCTGGTGTTCCTGGACATCACCGCCACCTCGGACAAGCGCGCGACTGTTGTGGCGCTGGCACGGCGGGCCGCCGATGAGCTGTTCATCCCGTTCACGATCGGCGGCGGCATCCGCTCGGTCACCGATGCGCAGGCGGTGCTCGACGCCGGCGCGGACAAGGTGTCGCTCAATTCGGCGGCGCTGGCCCGCCCGGAGCTGGTCGACGAGCTCGCCGCCACGTTCGGCGCGCAGTGCGTGGTGCTGGCGATCGACGCCAAGGCCGCCGGACCCGGTCGCTGGGAGGCCTATCTGGCCGGCGGGCGCACCGCCACCGGACGCGACGCCGTGGACTGGGCGGTGCAGGGGACGGCCCGGGGAGCGGGGGAGATCCTGCTCACCAGCATGGACCGCGACGGGACCAACGCCGGATATGACCTCGAGCTGACCCGGGCCGTCGCCCAAGCCGTCGACGTGCCGGTGATCGCCTCAGGGGGGGCCGGCGGCCTCGAGCATCTCACCCAGGCTCTGAGCACGGGCGCCGACGCCGTCCTGTGCGCCTCGATCTTTCATTACGGCCTCCACACGGTGGCCGAGGTCAAGCGCCACCTGATCGCCGAGGGGGCCGCGGTCCGAGCGGTCAGTTAGCAGCCCAGGTCTGAGCCGCAGACGATGGAGTTAACCCAGTGTCCTGGCGCTGCGGGTCGCTAAGCGGCTTCTTCGACGTACCCGGCCGCGGCGCACGTGTCACAGTACGCGGCGGGGGGAACGCGAGGCTCATAGCAGCCAGGACGGCAGCACGTGGAGGACCGCTTGGGCCGACCACGACCGATCCGGGCCGCGGCCGCATCCTTGAGCTCCTCGCGCATGCGGTCGAGCTCTGCCGCATGCTCGGCGCAGAACCGGCGGCCCTTCTCGGCCGGGTGCTGACAGTGACTTCCACTACGACAACGCATAGACCAAGTATGATAGCAGCACCTTCGGGGCCACTCAGCCGCGGGCGTGGCTGTGCGCAGCCAGGGCCCGGTCATCGGCCTTTCGCTCGCCGTGCGGTCGGGGCGTGGCGTCGCCCGGAAGTCGCGGTGTGTCGCGTGGTCGGCCGAGCGTGCCGGCGGGCTCTGCGAGCCGGCGGAGGGCCGGGGAGCATCTGGTAGATCTGGGTGTAGCCGTCCAGGTAGATGGCTCCGTAGTCGGCGACCACCGGGCTGAACGCGCCGTCGGGGAACGAGAACACCTTCTTTCCGTTGCCCAGCGCCAGCCCCGTCGTGGTCCGGGCGCCCAGATCGGAGAAGTACAGGACCTGGCCGACGACCGTCGCCGACCCCGAGATCTTGCCGCCGACCCGATCGATCCAGCGAACCGCGCCAGACTTGGCGTTGAAGGCGTACATGTTGCCATCGTAGGAGCCCAGATAGACCGTTGGCCCAAGGCCGGGAGGATCGGCGACGGCGGGGGAGGCGTAGACGTAGGCTCGGGTCGCGGTGGCCCAGGCCAGTGCTCCGGTCCGGGCCCCGAACGAGTACACCCGGCCATCGGTGTTGCCCATGTAGACCCGGCCGAAGGCGACCGCCGGACTGGAGTAGAACTCGCCCGAGCCAAAGCCGAAGTGGGCCCCGTCGGTGCCCACCGACCACACCGGGCGCCCGTTGCCCGCCCGGACCGCGTACGCGCGTCCGGAGTAGTCACCGAAGTAGAGGACCCCGGCCACCAGCGCCGGTCCCCCCTTGATCGCTCCACTGGCGCGATAGGTCCAGCCGAGATGACCGTCGCGGATCCGCAACGCGTAGAGCGTCCCGCTCTGGTCGCCGAAGTAGACGGTATCTCGGTCGACGATCGCCGAGGATTCGCTCCCAGCCGGCAGCGGACGTGACCACAGGACCCGGCCGGTCTGCATCGACAGCGCCACAAAGCGCCCGTGGCCCGGAATCTGGCCGTGCCCGGTGGTCGACAGGATCGGCATCAGCACGAGCCGTTGCCGAGCCGCGACCGCGGGTGAAGCGGCCGCCAGGGTGCCCAGCTTGCGATGCCAGAGGACCGATCCGTCGGTGGTTCGGATCGCCCGAGCGGTGCCGTCGTCGTCCAAGATGTACAGGGCCTGGTGATAGATCGTCGGCGGGAACTCGAGCAGCGCGCCGTCGAAGAAGCGCCAGCCGACGTGCAGCGGCGGGTGCAGCTGCCGCGGGCCCTGGAAGTTGCGCGTGCGCCCGGCGTCGTATCCGTACCACGGCCAGGAGAAGTTGTCGACGACGTGGCGAGGGCGCGGCGGAGCAGCGGCGGTCGTCACGGTCGGCTGGGTGAACTGGAGGTTGGGGTGCGAGACGTTGCCGGGCGAGTGCGTGAGCACGAACGCAGCCACGCCTCCCACGAGCAGCAGGACGACTGCCGCCGCGGCCAGCCCGCGCCGCTGAAGTCGCCCCGGGCGGGGACTCGGCATGGCGGCCATGCTAATCGGATCGCGGCCACCGGATAGCCGCCGGGCGCGCGATCATGGCGGTATGCCGATCGAGCGCGCCGACGACCTTTTGCAGCGCTTTGGCCGGATCCCGGCCGCCCGGCCGCTGCTCGCGGCGATCGGCGAGCTCAGCGGCCTGAATCTCGTCGGAGGGGCGGTGCGTGATCTGATCCTCGGTGATCAGGCGCCACCTGACCTGGACCTGGTGATCGAAGCCGACCCAGCCGAGGTGGTGGCGGGACTCGGGGCCCGGAGCCGCGCCTATGACCGGTTCGGGACCTGCACGTTTCGGTTGGACGGCTTCCGCTATGACCTGGCTCGAGCCCGCCGCGAGACCTACGTGCGTCCCGGCGCGCTGCCGACGGTGGCGCCGGCGAGCTTGGCCGTCGACCTCCAGCGCCGTGACTTCACGGTCAACGCCGCCGCTCTGGGGTTGGCCGGGCCGCAGGCCGGAATGCTGTCGACCGTCACCGCGACGCTGCCGGACCTCGATCGGCGAGTGCTCCGTGTCCTGCACGACTCGAGCTTCCTTGACGACCCCACGCGGCTGCTGCGCCTGGCCCGCTACGCGAGTCGCCTCGGCTTCGCGATCGAGCCCCACACGCGCAGGCTTGCCGATCAGGCGCTCGCCGCGGGTGCCCTCGGCACGGTGAGTGGGCCACGCCTCGGGGCCGAGCTGCGGCTGCTCGTGCACGAGCCAGATCCGGTCTCGGCGCTGATCGCGCTGCGGGCGCTGGGTCTCGACGCGGCGCCGGCCCCCGGCTTTGGCCTGCGTGACGAGCAACTGGCTCGGCGCGGGCTCGCGCTGCTCGGAAGCGATGGCGACCCCGGGGTGCTGGTCCTGGCGGCCGCATCGATCGACGCATCGCCCGATCAGCTCGCGCGCCGGCTGGACGAGCTGGCCTTCGGGGCCGGCGAGCGGGACGCGATCGTGGCGGCGGCCAGCGGATCACGACAGCTCGCGGCGGCACTGGCCAGAGCGCAGCGGCCATCGCAGATCGCCGCTGCGGTCGGCTCCGCCGGACCCGAGACGGTGGCTCTGGCTGGTGCGGTTGATGGCGAGCGGGCGGCGCACGAGTGGCTGGCCGAGCTTCGACACGTGCAGCTCGAGATCGACGGCCACGACCTGCTGGCGGCCGGAGTCGCGCCGGGCCCGGCGGTGGGGCTCGGACTGCGCGCCGCGCTCGACGCACGGCTGGACGGACGCGCCCCCGACCGTGAGTCTCAGCTGGCCGAGGCGCGCGGCGCCGCCGCGCGCGGCAGATAGCCTGCACGCCTATGCATCCGCCTGAGCCCTTCGCTGCCCTGGGCGAGCACTTCACGGTGGAGCTGCCGGGCGCCCGGGCGGCGTTCACCACTCGGCGGGGGGGCCACTCGCGCGGCCCCTACGCGAGCCTGAACCTGGGACGGCTGACCGACGACGATCCCGCCGCGGTGGAGCTCAACCGTAAGCGGCTCGAGGCCGAGATCGGAGCCCGGTTGAGCTTCGTGCGCCAGGTCCACGGGTCCCGGGTGTGCGAGACGACGTCCGTCTCAGCGCAGCGCGACCGCGCCGGCGTGCTCGAGCAGCTCGAGCCGGCCGACGGTCAGGTGACGCGCAGCCGCGGGATCGCGCTGGCCGCGTTGACCGCCGACTGCCTGCCGATCGCGGTCGCCGGCCGCGGCGCGGTGGCGATGCTGCACGCCGGCTGGCGCGGCCTGCAGGCGGGCGTGATCGGCGTCGCCATCGCATCGCTCCGCGAAGCGGGGGCCGGCGGGCCCCTGGCCGCGGCGATCGGTCCCGGCGCGGGACCCTGCTGCTATGAGGTCGGTCCCGAGGTGCACGCCGCCCTTGGCGACCTGCCGGCGTCGGTGCGCCACGGCCGAAAGCTCGATCTCAAGGCGATCGCGCGCCGTCGGCTGCTCGCCGCCGGCGTCGCCGAGGTTCACGACATCGGCATCTGCACGATCTGCTCAGACCCGTCGCTGCTGTTCTCTCACCGGCGCGACCACGGCGTGACCGGACGCCAGGCGGGCCTCGCGTGGTTGAGCTGATCCACGAGCTCAGCGCCGAGCGCGTGCGCGCGAACCTCGAGCTCGTGTGTGAGCGGGTCGCCGCGGCCGGACGCGACCCGGCCGAGGTTCAGATCCTGGCGGCGGTGAAGTACCTGCCGCCGGCGCAGCTCAGCGCGCTGGCCGACGGCGGGGTGACCCTGGTGGGGGAGAACCGGGCGCAGGATCTGCGGCTCAAATCCGACCGGCTTCCCGGACGGTTCACCTGGGACTTCATCGGCAACCTCCAGAGCCGCAAGGTCAAGGACGTGGTGGGGCGCGTCCGGTACATCCACTCGGTGGCCACCGATTCGGTGCTCGGTCAGCTGGCGCGTCACGGAAGCGATCAGACCGAGGTCCTGATCGAGGTCAACGTCGCGGGTGATGCGGGCAAGAGCGGCGTCGCGTCGGCCGATCTGGCCGCCTTCATCGAGCGCTGCCCGGCGCGGGTGGTCGGGCTGATGACGATGCCGCCGCTGGCCGCGCGGCCGGAGGACAACCGGCGTCATTTCGCCACCTTGGGGGAGCTGGCCGGTGGTTTGGGCCTCGAGCACCTGTCGATGGGAACCAGCCAGGACTACGAGGTGGCCGTCCAGGAGGGGGCCACGATCGTGCGCCTCGGGAGGATTCTGTACGCCGACGCGCCATAATCCCAGGCAGGGAAATACCGCGGCTGCGCGAACTCAGGACACGCACATGGCCTTCAGAGATACCTGGCATCGCACGCTCGTCTACTTCGGCCTCGCCGAGGACGAGACCTATGAGGACGAGGATGTCGAGCCCTACGTCGAGCCCGAGGTCGATCCTCACGACACCTACCGGGAGCGACCCAACGTCCGGCGACTGAGCTCGCGGCGCCGGCGCGACGAGATCGATGACATCTTCGCCGACGACGCGGGCACCGAGCGCCGTACGAGCACCCTGCGCCCAGTCGGCGGTGGGCGGGCGGCCAACGGACGCGGCGGTGGCGACGTACGGGTGCACTTCGTGGCTCCCAAGAACTTCAACGACGTCCAGGATGTGGCCGACAAGTTCAAGGATGCGATCCCGGTGATCCTCAACCTGCAGAGCACCGACTCGGATCTGTCCAAGCGGCTGATCGACTTCTCCAGCGGGCTCACCTACGCGATGGATGGGGGGATGCAGCGGATCGCCGACAAGGTCTTCCTGCTCACGCCGCGCAACGTCGAGGTGTCGGCCGAGGAGCGGGCACGGTTGGTCGAGAAGGGCTTCTTCAACCAGTCCTGACGGGCACGCGGCGCGGGTCTGAGAGCGGGATCCTCGAAGGCGGCAAGAGTCGGTGCCACCGCCGACGGCGACCCACGAGTAGATTTCACACGATGCGAGTCGGCCTGATCGGAGCGGGCAACATGGCCCGCGCCCTGGCGCGGGGCTGGGGCGACCCCGTGCTGTGCTCTGACTCCGGTTCAGGACGCGCGGCCGCGCTGGCCGCCGAGCTCGGCGGCCGGGCGGCGACCAACGTCGAGGTGGCAGAGGAGGCGGAGCTGGTCGTCCTGTGCCACAAGCCCGCCCAGCTCGGGCCGGTGGCCCAACAGCTCGCCGGGCACGCCAAGGCGGTGGCCTCGGTCATCGGCTCGGCCACGACCGCTGACCTGCAGGGGGCATACCCGGACGTCCCCGTGTTCCGACTGATGCCCAACACGCCCGTCGAGCTCCGCCGCGGGGTCAGTTGCTATGCCCCGGCTCGCGCCGTCAAGCCCGAGCTCGAGCGTGCGGTGATCACGCTGTTCGAGCGTCTGGGGTCGGTGATCACGGTGGACGAGTCGCTGCTCGATGCGGCGACCTCGGTAGCCGGGGTCGGACCGGCTTATCAGGCCCTGCTCGCCGAGGCGCAGGTGGACGCGGCGGTGCGCTACGGGCTCGAGCCGGCGCTCGCCGCGCGGCTGGTGGTGGAGACGATGGCGGGCACAGCAGCATTGCTCGCCGCGCGCGACTACGACACGCTGGCCGTCCGGCGCGAGGTGACCTCGCCCGGCGGCTCGACCGCCCGGGGGCTGGACGCGCTCGAGCGCTCGGGCGTTCGGGCGGCCTTTGGAGCCGCGATCGATGCCGTCTGTGGGTCGGGGCGATGAGCCTGCTCGCGGCGACCGGCCGGACCGACATCGCCAACTACGTCAGCGCGCTGTTTGAGGTCTACATCGTGCTGATCTTCGTCTACATCCTCCTGCAGCTGCTGCTGTCCTTCGGGATGAAGATTCCCTACGCGCGCTGGACCGACGCCTTGATGAACTTCCTTCGGGACGTGTCAGAGCCCTATCTGAGGCTGTTTCGCCGCTTCATCCCGACGATGGGCATGTTCGACTTCTCGCCGATGATCGCGATCATCGTCCTGTATGTCGTCCGGACGATCGTCGTCAATGCGATCGCCGGCTGAGCCCGGCCACGCGCCACTGTCGCCGACCGCTCCCGCCGAGACGCCGCCGGTGCGCCGAACGGTCGCGCTCGCCCGCGCGCTGGCGGTCGCGGTTGCGGTGATCGCGATCGACCGCCTGACCAAGCACGCGGTGGTAACCGGAATCGCGATCGGCGATGCCCACAAGTTCCTGCCCGCGGTCCAGCTGGTCGACGTTCGCAACAGCGGGGTCGCGTTCGGGTTCTTCGCCGGCGGGGGGGTCCTGGTGCTGGTGCTGACGCTAGCCGCGCTCGGAGCGCTGCTGATCTACTTCGTCCTGCGCCCGCAGCGGGCGTGGCTGTGGCTGCCCGTTGGGATGCTGGTCGGCGGTGCGCTGGGCAACCTGATCGACCGGCTGGCCAATGGCTCGGTCACCGACTTCATCAAGCTGCCGTTCTGGCCCGCCTTCAACTGCGCCGACATGGCCATCACCTTTGGGGTGCTGGTGCTCCTGTACGTGCTCGAGGGCCGCCGAGGCGACGAGCGCCGTGAGTGACCAGCGGCTCGAGCTGCGGGTCCCCGACGGCGCCGACGGTATACGGCTGGATCGCTTTTTGTCTGACCCGCTCGGGTCTCGGGCCCACGCCCAGAGGTTGATCGACGCCGGACTCGTACACGTCGACGGCTTGACGCGGCCCAAACGTCACCCGCTTCGCACCGGAGAGCTCGTGACCGTGCAGGAGCGCCCTGAGCTGACCGGCCCCCCGGCGGCCCCGGCCCGCTTCGAGGTCGCCTACGAGGATCAGCACCTGCTCGTGGTCGACAAGCCCGCCGGGCTGGTGGTGCACCCGGCCCGCGGCCATCGTACGGGCACTCTGGCCCAGGCGCTCGCCGGCCGGGGGGCCGGCGGCGGTGAGGCGTGGCGCGCGGGAATCGTCCATCGCCTCGATCGCGACACGTCGGGCCTGCTGGTGGTGGCCAAGAGCGATGCCGTGCACCGAGCGCTCAAGCAGCGGCTGGCCGCGCGGCGTCTGCACCGTGAGTACCGAGCGCTGGTCGCCGGCCATCCCGAGGCGCGAACGGGCACGATCGACGCCCCGATCGGCCGGGACCGCCGAGACCGGGTGCTGATCTCGATCGACACCGACGATCCGCGCGACGCGCGGACCCATTTCGAGCTCGAGCGGCTGCTGCCCGCCGCGGCGCTGCTCCGAGTGTCCCTCGAGACCGGGCGGACGCATCAGATCCGCGTCCACCTGGCGGCGATCGGTCACCCCGTGTGCGGTGATCCGGCCTACGGGACGGCGGGGGAGCACGGGCTGGCGCGCCAGTTCCTGCACGCCGCGCGGCTGGCCTTCGAGCATCCCGTCACCGGGATCCCGGTGGACGTCCGCTCCGAGCTGCCCGAGGACCTGCAGCGCGCGCTCCGGGCGGCCGGGGGCTGAAGGAAAAGCGGCGGGGCGACCCGTCCAAAGCCACCCCGCCGCACTACGTGCGAACCGATCCACCGGAGGTAGGGGAAGGGAGGTTCGGTCCGCGAGGCGAGCCGGCATCGGTGGTAGGAAGATGACGACCCGCTGAATCCTGAAACGAAGGCGAGCGGCAAAACTTTCGTAGACTGGCGGGGAAATCTTTCCTCTACCCCGCCTTCGAGTGGCTCGCGGCCCTGCTCCGGACCTCAGATCCGGAGTGCGCGAAGTCGACCCGGGGCGGAAATCTGTCTCAAACAAACCAAGGGAGCAGTAACGGTGGCTCAAATCGGCATCAAGGAGCTGCTGGAGGCCGGCGTACATTTCGGCCACCAGACACGCCGCTGGAACCCCAAGATGCGCCGCTTCATCTTCGGTGAGCGTGACGGCATCTACATCATTGACCTGCTGCAGACCGAGGTGCTTCTGCACAACGCGCAGGAGTTCGCCGCACAGATCGCCCGGCGCGGCGGAACGGTCCTGTTCGTGGGGACCAAGAAGCAGGCCCGGGACGCGATCAAGGACACCGCCGAGGGATCCGACATGCCCTACGTCAACCACCGCTGGCTCGGCGGCCTGCTGACTAACTTCCAGACGATTTCGTTGAGGATCAGGCGGCTGCACGACCTCGAGCGCTACGAGACCGAGGGCCAGCTGCAGCTGCTGCCCACCCGCGAGCGGATGTCCGCCCAGGCCGACCTGGCGAAGCTGCGCGCCAATCTCGGCGGCGTCAAGAACATGCAGCGCGTGCCCGACGCCGTGTTCGTGATCGACCTCAAGACCGAGGCGATCGCCGTCCGCGAGGCGCAGCGGCTGCGGATTCCGGTCATCGGGCTGGTCGACACCAACTGCGACCCCGAGGGGATCAACTACGTGATTCCCGGCAACGACGACGCGATCCGCTCGTGCGCGGCGATCACCAGTGCGATCGGCGACGTGGTCGCGCAAGGCCACGGGCTGTTCCGCGCCGAGGAGGAGGCCGCCAGGCTCGAGCGCGAGCGCCAGGAAGCCGAGGAGCGCGCCCGGCGCGAGGCCGAGGAGCAGGCTCGCCTGGAGGCGGAGGAGAAGGCCCGGCAGGAGGCCGAGGAGCGAGCCCGCCAAGAGGCCGAGGCGGCTCGCCAAGCGCCTGTGCAGGCGCCAGCCGCGGGCCAAGCGCCAGCCGCGGGCCAACCGCCAGCCGCGGGCCAACCGCCAGCCGCGGCGCAACCGCCAGCCTCGGCACAACCGCCAGCCGCGGCGCAACCGGCGGCCCCCGTCACCCCGGCGTCGACCTCGGAGCCTGCGCCGGCAGCTGCCCCGCCGGCGCCCCCCACCCAGGCACCGACGCCCGCCGCCCCGCAGCCCCCCGTACCGGAGCCCTCGCCCGCGGCGCCGCAAGTGCCCGCGGCGCCGCAAGCGCCCGCGGCGCCGCAAGCGCCCGCGGCGCCGCAAGCGCCCGCGGCGCCGCAAGCGCCCGCGATACCGCCCGAGCCCGCAGTGACACCGCAGACGCAAGCCGCCGAGCCTCCCGCCGCACCTCGCGAGCCGGCGCCGGCGGACGAAGCCGCCGAGGCCGCCACGGCCGAGGCCCCCCCGGTCTCCGAGGATCGCCCGGCCCCCGAGGAGTCCGCGGCCGACGCACCGCCTGCCTCTGGCGCCGATGCCGAGGAGCCGGTATGAGCGAGATCAGCGCCCAGGATGTCAAGGCCCTGCGTGAGCGCACTGGAGCGGGGATGCTCGCCTGCCGGGACGCGCTGAGCGAGGCCAACGGTGATCTCGACCGGGCAACCGAGATCCTCCGCACCCGCGGCGAGGCTCAGGCGGCCAAGCGCTCTGGCGAGGAGGCCCGCGAAGGGGTCGTGCAGAGCTACATCCACGCCGGCAACCGGATCGGGGTACTGGTCGAGGTCGACTGCCAGACCGACTTCGTGGCCCGCAACGACAAGTTCATCGAGTTCGCTCGGGATCTGGCGCTCCACATCGCGGCCGCCGCGCCGCTGGCCCTGACAGAGCAGGACATCCCCGCCGAAGATCACCAGCGCGAGGAGCGGATCGCCATCGAGCAGGCGGCCGACCGGCCCGAGAACGTGCGCGAGCGGGTCGTCGCCGGCAAGCTCGACAAGTGGCTCGACGAGGTCGTTCTGCTGCGCCAGAAGCATGTCAACGAGGACAAGCATGGCGGCAAGACGATCGAGCAGCTGCGGACCGCCCTGGCGGCGGAGACGCGCGAGAACGTCGTCATCCGCCGCTTCGCCAGGTTCGCGGTCGGCGGTTAGATGCTCCCCAGCACGAGTACCCGCGGGAAGCATTGATTCGGTGCCGGGCGAGTCCGAGACGCTGTCGCCGCCCGCCTATCAGCGGATCCTGCTCAAGCTCTCGGGCGAGGCGCTGATGGGAGATCTGGACTATGGCACCGACCCCGATCGCGTGCAGGCGATCGCGAGGGAGGTCGCCGCGGTGCACTCCCGCGGGATCGAGGTGGCGATCGTGGTCGGTGGGGGCAACATCTACCGCGGACTGAAGGCCGCGGCGCGGGGCATGGACCGCGCCACCGGCGATTACATGGGCATGCTCGCCACCGTGCTCAACGCCCTGACGCTCCAGGACGCGCTGGAGAAGGAGGGAATCGCGACGCGGGTCCAATCGGCGATCACGATCTCCGAGGTCGCCGAGCCCTACATCCGCCGCCGGGCGATGCGCCACCTCGAGAAGGGCCGGATCGTGATCTTCGCCGCGGGCACCGGCAACCCGTTCTTCACCACCGACACCGCCGCCGCCCTGCGCGCCGCCGAGCTCCACGCCGAGATCATCCTGATGGCCAAGAACGACATCGAGGGCGTGTACAGCGCCGACCCGGCGATCGAACCCGACGCGGAGTTCATCCCCGAGATCACCCACAAGGACGCGCTCACCCGCGGACTGCAGGTGATGGACTCGACCGCCTTCGCGCTGTGCATGGACAACAACCTGCCGATCGTCGTCTTCAACATGGCCGACGAGCGCAACATCGACAAGATAGTGTCCGGCCAACGCGTGGGAACGCTGGTCAGGACATGAGCGACGAGCTGCTCGATGAATTGCTGGCCGACGGGCGCGAGCGGATGGCCAAGTCGGTCGAGTCGACGCGGCACGAGTTCGGGTCGGTGAGGACCGGACGGGCGACGCCGGCGCTGCTCGACCGGATCGTCGTCGACTACTACGGTGCGTCTACGCCGCTGCGTCAGCTGGCCACGATCAGCTCGCCCGAAGCCAGGCTCCTGACGGTGCAGCCCTACGACAAGAGCTCGATCAAGGCGATCGAGCGCGCGATCCTCGAATCTGACGTCGGCTTGACGCCCAACAACGACGGCAACCTGATCCGGCTCGGAGTACCCGAGCTGACCGAGGAGCGACGCCGGCAGCTGGTCAAGGTCGCCCGGCAGATCGCCGAGGAAGGGCGCGTGGCGATCCGCAACGTGCGCCGGGATGTGATGCAGGACCTGCGGGAGCTCAAAGGTGCCGGTGATGCCGGCTCCGACGACGAGCACCGAGCCGAGCTCGAGCTCCAAAAGGTGACCGACGCCCGGATCTCCGAGCTCGACGAGCTGCTGGTGCACAAGGAAGCCGAGATCCTGGAGGTCTAGTGTCCGGCGGCGAGCGGGCTCGTTACGCGGCGATCATCACCGACGGCAATGGCCGCTGGGCGCGACGGCGGGGATTGCCGGTGATCGCCGGACACGAGGCCGGGGCCGATATCGTCAAGGCGCGCCTGCGCGATGCGGCCGTGCTCGGGATCGAGGAGCTGACCGTCTACTCGTTCTCGACCGAGAACTGGGCTCGCGACGACGAGGAGGTGGCGGGGCTGATGGAGATGTTCGCGCGCCGGATCGAGCTCGAGACCCCCGAGCTCGATGCCGAGGGCGTGCGGATGCGCTTTATCGGCCGGCGCAGCGCCCCGGTGGCGCCCGAGCTGGTGGAGCGGATGCAGTGGGCCGAGCAGACGACGCACGAGAACCGCCGGATCACGCTGTTCGTGGCCTTCAACTACGGCGGGCGGGCGGAGATCGTCGACGCAGCCCGAACCTTTACCGGAAGCTCGGAAGCCGAGTTCCGCGCCCATCTCTACGCCCCGGACATGCACGACCCTGACCTGATCATCCGCACCAGCGGTGAGCAACGGCTCTCCAACTACCTGCTGTGGCAGGGCGCGTACTCAGAGCTGGTGTTCCGAGACGAGCTGTGGCCCGACTTCTCCCGCGAGGCGTTTGAGCAGACGCTGGACGAGTTCGCGGCGCGCCGGCGCCGGTTCGGGGGTCGCTGATGCCGACCGGGCGCCGGTCAGGCTCCGCGGGTCGGTCAGGCTCGGCCGGCCGATCAGGCTCGGCCGGCCGGTCAGGCTCGGCGGACCGCCCGCCGCGCCGGACGGGGTTGGCGGACCGGCCGCCGCGCCGGACGGGGTTGGCGGACCGCCCGCGCGGCAAGCCGGCCTCTGAGCCGCGCCGACCGCGCTCGGATCTGCTGGCGCGGATCGTCGTGGCGGTGCCGGCGGCGGTGGTGGCGGTCGCCTTCATCGACATCGGCGGCCTCCCGTTCGCGCTGTTCATGATCGCCACCGGCATGGTCTGCCTGCACGAGCTCTACCGGATGCTGGCCCGGTGGCGGCCGGCGCCGCTGGTCGGGTTCGCGTCCCTGGTGGCGATGGTCCTCGCGGCTCGCTACGGCACCGAACGTGACGTGCTCGAGGTCGCCGTCGCCACCTTGCCGGTGGCCTTCCTGGTCGTCGTCGGCCGCGGTCAGCCGAAGGCCTCGACGGTCTCGATCGCCGGCACCCTGCTGGGCGTCTACTGGCTGGGCTTTGCCTTTGCCCATGCCGAGTTGCTGCGCCAGGTCCCACACGGCAACGCGGTCTTGATCGACGTGCTCGTGGGGACGTTCCTCGCCGATACCGCCGCCTACATCGGGGGGCGGCTGTTCGGACGCCGGCCGCTGGCGCCCGAGCTGTCGCCCAACAAGACGGTCGAGGGACTGTTCTGCGGGATGCTGATCGCGATCCTGTCGGTGTTCGTCGCCGGCCTATATCAGACCTGGCTGACCCAGGGCGACGCGCTGCTGCTCGGGCTGGCGGTCGCGGTCCTCGGGCCCCTGGGAGACCTGTTCGAGTCAGTGGTCAAGCGTGACGCCGGCGCCAAGGACGCCGGCAACCTGCTGGGCGCCCACGGAGGCGCGCTGGACCGCCTCGATGCGGTCGTGTTCACCGTGGTGGCCGGCTACTACGTGTGGCTGGCCGTGATGCCCTGATGCGTCGGGTGGTCATCCTCGGCTCCACGGGCTCGATCGGGGTCCAGGCGCTCGAGGTCGTGCAGGACGGCGCCGGCGACGAGCTCGATGTCGTCGGGCTGAGCGCGAGCCACGCCTGGGAGCCGCTCGTCGAGCAGGCACGACGTCACGGAGTCAAGCGAGTCGCGCTCGCCGACGAGGACGCGGCGGCGCTGGCCGGTGAGGCCTGGACCGAAGGCGAGGTGCTGGCCGGCCCGGAGGGGCTGGTGCGCCTGATCACCGAGGCCGAGTGCGATCTGGTGCTCAACGGGATCGTCGGGTCGGCCGGCCTGGTGCCGACGGTTGCCACGCTGGGTGAGGGAATCGACCTGGCGCTGGCCAACAAGGAGTCGCTGGTCGTCGGCGGTGAGCTCGTGACCCAGCTCGCGGAGGCGACCGGGGCCGGCATCATCCCGGTCGACTCCGAGCACTCCGCGTTGCACCAGCTGCTCGGCGCCGAGCGGCCGGGGACCGTGGACCGGCTGATCCTGACCGCCTCGGGCGGACCATTTCGCGGTCGCACCGCCGTCCAGCTGCAGGACGTCACCGTCGAGCAGGCGCTCGCGCACCCCACCTGGACGATGGGGGGCAAGATCACGATCGATTCGGCCACGTTGATGAACAAGGGCCTGGAGCTGATCGAGGCCCACCACCTGTTCGGCACCCCCTATGACCAGATCGAGGTGATCGTCCATCCGCAGTCGATCGTGCACGGCCTGATCGCACTGTGCGACGGCTCGACTCTCGCCCACCTCGGCTATCCCGACATGCGCGTGCCGATCTCCTACGGGCTGCACTATCCCGAGCGGGTCGACGTGCCGGTAAGAGCCCTGGATCTGGCCGAGCTGGCCCAGCTCACCTTCGAGCCGGTCGACCTCCAGACCTTCGCCTGCCTGCGCCTGGCTCGAGAAGCCGGGGTCGCCGGAGGGACAGCTCCATGCACCCTGAACGCGGCCAACGAGGTGGCCGTGCACGCCTTCTTGGGCGGTCGACTGTCCTTTATGGCGATCGCCGCCGTGATCGAAGGGACGCTCGATCGGCTGCCCGCGCAGCGGCTGCACTCGTTTGACTCACTGAAGCGGGCGGACGCCGAGGGCCGCCGGGTCGCCGCGGAGCTGGTCGGCCGTCAGGCCACGGCCTGAGCGGCCGCCAGGCTGGCGAGGGCCTGAGCCGGCCGCCGAGCCTCCCTGGCGAGGGCCTGAGCCGGCCGCGGGGCGGTGCTTGGCACACTGTCCATAGATCGCCTTGTCCTACGTCCTCGCTTTTCTGGGCTTCGCCGTGCTGATCATCCTGCACGAGGGGGGCCATTTCGCCGCCGCCAAAGCGGTTGGGATGCGCGTCGAGCGCTTCTCGCTGTTCTTCGGGCCGCTGCTGGTCAAGACCCGGCGCGGCGAGACCGAGTACGGAATCGGTCCGATCCCGCTCGGGGGCTACGTGAAGATCACCGGGATGAACCCCAACGAGGAGATTCCCGAAGAACACCGGGCCCGGGCCTACTACAACCAGCCGGTCTGGAAGCGGATCTTCGTGATCAGCGCCGGCCCGGCGGTCAACATCCTGCTCGCCTTCGGGATCATCTGGGTGCTGCTGCTCTCAAACGGCCAGACGACTCAAATCCCGCTGACCCGGATCCAGGCGGTCGAGCACGGCACCCCCGCCGCCGGCGTCCTGCGGCCCGGCGACCAGCTGATCTCGGTCGACGGCGTGACCGGCTCCGAGGAGCGGCTGCGCCACCAGATCGCCACCCACAGGTGCGCCGGAGCCCAGGTTCTGGGCTGCCTGGCCGCCACCCCCGTCAAGCTCGTCGTCAGGCGGGACGGCAAGCTCCAGGCGATCAGCGTACGGCCTCGCTACACCGCCACCCCCGACGGTGGGCGGCCCGAGATCGGCTTCAGCTTCGCCGTCAAGAACAAGGTCAGCTATCCGGGCGTGGCCGGAGCCGCCTCCGGCGCGGTGACCGGGATGTGGAGGGTCACGACGCAGACTGTCTCGGCGATCGCTCGGGTGTTCGAGCCCAAGGAGCGCAAGCAGCTCTCGGGCGTGGTCGGCGTCTACAGCGTCACCCAGCAGTCGTTCGCCACCAGCGCCTCGCTGGCCTTCCAGCTGCTGGCCCTGATCTCTCTGTCGCTGGGCGTGATCAACCTGTTCCCGTTCCTGCCCCTCGACGGCGGGCACATATTCTGGGCTGTGGCCGAGAAGCTCCGGGGTCGGCGGATACCGTTCGTGGTGATGGAGCGGGCGGGGATGGTCGGGTTCGTGCTGATCATCCTGCTGTTCTTCGTCGGCCTCAGCAACGACATCGGTACGCTCGCCGGCAAGGGCTTCACCGTCCGCTAGCAGGCCGGCCAAGGGAGGTGATTCATGACGGGCGCCACCACGATTGAGGCTGCCGGACGCGCGGTTGACTCGTCGACGCTCACCGAGGCGCTGCGGCGAACCGCCGCCGCGCATCCCGACATCGTCGCGGTGCGCCTTCTGGATGACAGCGTGTCGCTGACCTGGTCACAGCTGCTGCACCGCGTCGACTCACTCGCCGGAGGGCTGGCGGCGCTCGGGGTCGGGCGCGGCGATTGCGTGGCGATCATGCTGACCAACCGCCCCGAGTTTCACATCGTCGACCTCGCCGCGGTGATGCTGGGCGCCACTCCGTTCTCGATCTACACCACCTATCCGGCGCATGAGATCGAGTACCTGGGCGCCGACTCGGGCTGCCGTGTCGCCGTGGTCGAGCAGCAGTTCTTGCCCGTCGTGCTGCAGGCGCGCCGGAACCTGCCGGGCCTCGAGCACGTGATCGTGGTCGACGGCGACATCGCGGTTACGCAGGCGGAGCCCGGCGTCCTGCCGTTGGCGGATGTGGACGGCAGCAATCCGGATTTCGACGTCGCCGCGGCGGCAGCCGAGGTGGGGCCAGAGGACCTGCTGACCTTGATCTACACCTCGGGGACGACCGGGCACCCCAAGGGCGTGCAGCTCACCCACCGCTCGGTGATGTTCACCGCCCGGATGGCTGAGCAGGTGATCGGCCTGCCGCCCGGCGCCCGCGTGATCTCCTGGCTGCCGGCGGCCCACGTCGCCGAGCGAACCGCTCACCACTACATCCCGGTGATCTTCGCCGGCACCGTCACCTGCGCGCCCAACCCGCGGGAGGTGCTCTCTTACCTGCCTCAGGTCCGCCCGCACTGGTTCTTCGCCGTACCGAGGATCTGGGAGAAGCTGAAGGCGGGCCTGGAGGCCATGCAAGCCTCCCAGCCCGAGGAGCAGAGCCGGCCCGTGCGCGAGGCGCTGGCGGCCTCTCTCGAGCGGGTGCGGTTGCGCCAGCAGGGCCGGCCGGTCCCGCCCGAGCTCGAGGCCGAGGTCGCGCAAGCGGATGTGGCCCTGTTCTCCAAGCTGCGCGAGATGCTCGGCCTCGACCAAGCGCTGGCGGTCAACGTCGGCGCCGCGCCGACCCCGGTCGACGTGCTGGAGTTCTTCCACGCGCTGGGGATCGAGCTGGCCGAGCTGTGGGGAATGTCTGAGACCGGCGGGATCGGCGCCGTCAACCGGCCGGGGCAGATCAGGATCGGCACCGTCGGCCCGGCGGCGCCCGGGGTCGAGCTCAAGCTCGCTGATGACGGCGAGCTGCTGTGTCGGGGAGAGTTCCTGATGGCCGGCTATCGCAACCAGCCCGATCAGACCGCCGCCGCGATCGATTCCGACGGCTGGCTGCACACCGGCGACATCGGTGAACTCGACGAGGACGGCTTCCTGACGATCATCGACCGCAAGAAGGAGCTGATCATCAACGCCGCCGGCAAGAACATGTCGCCGGCCAATATCGAGGCGGCGCTCAAGTCGGGCAGCCCTCTGATCGGCCAGGCCTGCTGTATCGGCGATCGGCGCCCCTACAACACGGCCCTGATCGTGCTGGACGCCGATTACGCGCCCCAGTGGGCGGTCCAGAACGGTCTCGAGGGCCGCTCGCTCGAGCAGCTCGCCGAGGAGCCGAAGGTCCTGGCCACCGTGCAGGAGGGGATCGACCGGGCCAACGAGCGCCTGGCCCGCGTGGAGCAGATCAAGAAGTTCACGATCGTGCCGGGAGACTGGCTTCCGGGCGGCGACGAGCTCACGCCGACGATCAAGCTCAAGCGCAAGCCGATCGCCGCCAAGTACGAGCGCGAGATCGACGCGATGTACGACGCGTAGGGCAAAGCTGGGTCAGGGTTCTTGATGGAGCGACCGACTTGGTCCCGAGCCCAAATCCGCCGCACCGGGGCTGATTTGGGGGATTGATCCGGATAGTCCGGGTCCAGAACCCAGACGACCGTCCGGGGTTTCGATTTGGGCGATTGACCAGGTGGGCGTCGCCGGGCCGGTCGACGAAGGCGGCGACCGGCGCCAGAGCGGCGACCGGCGCCAAAGCGGCGGCAAGGCGGCAAGGCGGCAAGGCGGCAAGGCGGCAAGGCGGCGCGCCCGATGATCGCCCGCTACCGCGACGCTGCGGCCGTGATCGAGCGCGAGACCAGCTCGACCGGGTGGTGGATCGGCAGCTCGTGGCCGAGCTGGCGCAGGTGCATGTCCAGCTGGGCGGCGCAGCCCGGGTTGCCGGCGGCGATCGCCTGGGCGCCGGTCTCGATTAGGTGGCGAGCCTTGCGGGCGCCGAGCTGCGCCGCCGCCTCGGGCTGGACCAGGTTGTAGATCCCCGCCGAGCCGCAGCACACGTCACGCTCGGCGCCGACCTCCACCAGCTCGATCCCCGGGATCGCCCGCAGCAGGTCTCGCGGCGGCTCGCGCACCCCCTGGGCGTGGGCCAGGTGACAGGCGTCGTGATAGGCGACCCGCAGGGGGACGGCCCCTCTGGGCGCCCGCGCCGGAACCGAGCCGAGCAGCTCGCAGACGTCGCGCACCCGTCCGGCGAACGCCTCGGCCTCCGGGGTCCCGACCAGATCCCCGTAGTGCTTCATCGCCGAGCCGCACCCGGCCGCGTTGACGACGATGTGATCCAGGCCCGCCGAGCCGCCGGCTCGCCCAAACGCGCTGATCGTATCCGTGGCGCGGCGGATCGCGCCCGCCTCGGCGCCGCCGTGCATCTCGAGCGCGCCGCAGCAGTCCGGCTGGCGCGGCGCGACCACCTCAAACCCCTCCGCGCTGAGCGCGTGAGCGGTCGCGCGGTGGACTTCGGGGTAGAACACGCGCTGCACGCAGCCGAGCAGCAGCCCGACGCGTCCCCGCGGCTCCCCGACCGCGGGAGTGACCTCTGCCACCAATGTCCTGGCGCCCCCCTTGGCGGGAGCTCGCGGAGCGACCCGGGCCAGCATCGCGAGCCGCTCGGGCAACCGCTCCACCCCGACCCGCCGTACCGCGGCGAGCATCGGGGCCAGCGCCCGCAGCCGCTTCGGGTGCGGAAGCGTCTCATAGAGCAGCCGGCGCAGGGCTCGCTCGGATGGGGTCCGGCGGTGATGGCGCTCGACCTGAGGTCTGGCCCGCTCGATCAGGCGGTCATACTGGACACCGGAGGGGCAGGCGGTGACGCACGCCATGCAGCCCAGGCAGCGGTCCAGGTGAGTGACCATCTGGTCAGACATCTCGGCCTCGGGCTCCAGGCCCTCCCCGATCAGGACGATCCGGCCGCGCGGCGAGTCGGCCTCGGCGCCCCAGAGAACGTAGGTCGGGCACGAGTCCAGGCAGAAGCCGCAGTGCACGCAGTCATCGATCACCGACTGCTCGGGGGGCCGGTGCGCGTCGAAGGCGGCCACGCTCAGATCCCGTCCACGAACAGGCCCGGGTTGCAGACCCCGGCCGGGTCAAAGCGCTCCTTGACTCGATGCATGAGCGCGAGCGCCGAGCGCTCCTGTACGCCCCACGGGTCGTGCTCGCCGCGAACTTCCTCCGGGGCGTCGAGCACGGTGGCGACCGTTGGGCCGGGCAGCCGCGCGCGCAGCTGGCCGATCGCCCCGGGTTCCAGCTCCACGTAGCTCGTGCCCAGCGCGGCGCGGCCGACCACCGTGCCCTCACAGGACTGGGCGGCTCTGAGCACGGCCGCCAGCGCGCTCGGCGGCGCGGCGAGGCGCATCAGCGCTCGGCCTCGCGAACGCTGCCCCGCGCGCTGGCGCTCCCACAGCGCCTCGTCCTCGGTGCTCACGTCCACCTGCTCGAGCCCGAGCTCAGCCATCAGTCCGGCGGTCCGTCGGGCTCGGCGCGCCGCCTGGGCGCCGACGCAGCGGGCCAGCAGTCCGCCGCGCCCCTGACGCCAGGCGACGTCAAGGCCCTCGAAGTCCAGCGGCGCCGCCGCCAGCGCGGTGGCCGCGCCGGCGATCACCTCCGGATCGTCGGAAGCGCCCAGTGTCGTCGCGCCGTCCTCGGGCAGCGGGTGCAGGCGGACGTTGACTGACAGGATCAGGCCCAGCGTCCCGAACGAACCGGCGAACAGCTTGGCCAGGTCATACCCGGCGACATTCTTGATCACCATCCCACCCGAGCGGGCGATCGTCCCGTCACTCGACCGTGGCGCCGACCACGAGGTCTCGCGGGGCGCCGTAGCGGTGGCGCAGCGGGCCGCTGTCACCGGTGGCGACGATCCCGCCGATCGTCGCGCCGGGGTAATCGCCCAGCGGCGGATCCAGCGCCAGCCTCTGGCCCGCGGCGGCGAACGCTCGCTGGGCCACGGTGAGCGGCACTCCGGCTTGCAGCGAAGCCGTCAGGTCGCCGGCGTTGTGCGCCAGGATGCCGTCCAGGCTCGAGGTGTGTAGCTCGATCGCCCCGGACTCGACCGGCCGGCCCCAGCCGAGCTTGGTGCCGCCCCCGACGATCCGAATCGGCTGACCGCGGGTGGCGGCGTCGGCGAGCGCCGAGGCGGCCTCGGCGTCGGTCTGCGGGGCCTCGTGAAGCCAGGTCACCATCTCAGAACCGCTCCGCCAGCCCGGCGCGCTCGAGCGGATGCTCGCGATACGGACCCGGGACCTCGCCGCACAGCCTCGGTGTCGGCATGACCTTGCCCGGATTGGCCAGTCCGCGCGGGTCAAAGGCGCAGCGCAGGCGCTGGAAGGCGTCCAGGTCCGGCTCGGAGAACATCGAGGGCATGTAGGCCTTCTTGTCCACCCCCACGCCGTGCTCGCCGGTGATCGACCCGCCGGCATCGACGCACGCCTTGACGATCAGCCCCGAAAGCTCCTCGGCGCGCTGGGCGTCGCCGGCCAGCCCGGAGTCGTAGCAGATCAACGGATGCAGGTTCCCGTCCCCGGCGTGGAACACGTTGGCCACGCGCAGGTCGTACTCGGCCGACAGCCGGTCAATCTCGCGCAGCACCTCGGCCAGACGAGTGCGCGGGATCACGCCGTCCTGGACGTAATAGGCGGGCGCGATCCGCCCCATCGCGGCAAAGGCGGCCCTGCGCGTCTTCCACATCAGCTCCCGCTCGGCGCCATTCTGGGCCACCCGGACGTCGAGCGCACCCGCCTGGGCGCACAGCTCCATCAGCCGCTCGAGGCCTGACAGGCACTCCTCCCGCGGCCCGTCGAGCTCGACCAGGAGCGCGGCGGCGGCGTCGAGGCGGTAGCCGGCCCCGGTCGCCTGCTCGGCCGCCTCGATCGACAGGCGGTCCATCATCTCGATCGCTCCGGGGATGATCCCGGCCTCGACGATCGCCGAGACCGCGTCGCCGGCGTCTGAGGTGCTGTCAAAGAAGGCGAGCAGCGTGCGGGTGCTCTCGGGCGCCGGGATCACCCGCAGAGCGATCCTGGTGGCCACCCCGAGCGTCCCCTCGGAGCCCACGAACGCTCCCAGCAGGTCATAGCCCGGGGCATCGCGCTCGAGCGTCAGCAGCGAGCCGTCTGAGAGCACCAGGTCAAGCCCGGTCACGTAGTTGGTGGTGAAGCCGTACTTGAAGCAGTGAGCGCCCCCGGAGTTCTCGGCCACGTTGCCGCCGATCGAGCAGACGATCTGACTGGATGGATGGCGGGTAGAAGTGCGTCGGCGCCACCGCCCGCGAGACGGCCAGGTTGGTGACTCCGGGCTCGACCACCACCCGGGCGTCGGCGAGGTCGACCGACAGGATGCGCCGCAGGCGCGCCAGGACGACGAGCACCCCGTCGGCGACCGGGAGCGCACCGCCGGACAGACCGGTGCCCGCGCCGCGGGCCACCCACGGAACGTCTGCCTCGTGGCAGGCCGCGACGACCTCTTGGATCTCGGCGCTGGACGCGGGAAGCACCGCCGCTCCGGGCGTCTGACGGTGGTGCAGCAGCCCGTCAGAGCGGTAGGTCGCGAGCGCGTGCGGATGAGTCAGCACGTGCTCGCGCCCACAGATCTCGCGCAGGCGTGAGATCAACGTCTCGGGCGCGCCGGGCGGCATCGCCCTTCAGTATTCCCGATGTGGTGAGCTAATGCACCCTGATGGCGAAGCTGCGGCTGTAGATCGTGGTGCCGGCGACGCCGACCGGCAGGAACGGATCAGCGCTCGGATACTTGTAGGCCAGCCGCAGATTGCCGCTGGCCTTGAACTTCAGCTTTGTGTCGAAGTAGCCACCGGACCGGTTTATCCTGACCGTGTCGACGTTCTGATAGCGCCCGCGGCCACGTGACTGCAGCTGGATCTGCACCGACTGCGGGCCATTTCGGTCCCGTGACATGAACGGGGCCGGACGCGCGTCGCCCCAAACCTCCACGCTCTGACGGCGTGAGAACGACGTGCGGGGCATGTAGACCGGCAGGTTGAAGGCGTAGTAGGTGGCCTTCTTCTGACCGCGGTAGGTGAGCAGCCCGCTGGCGAACCCGGCGTAGACGCCGCGGTTCGGACCGGGGTCGAGCAGCAGGTACTGCATGTATGACTTCAACCGCGGATTCTTATAGCTCAGGTACTCGGCCCAGTTGATGTAGTACGCCGCGGTCGCCGGCGAGGGGTACGGGGCGCAACGACGGCACGGTGCCCTATTCGGTGGATTGGTGATGTATCCGTACTCGTCGTTGTAGATCGCGAACCTCTTGCCCGAGCCGTACGCCCGGTTGACCTGATCCAGGGTCCTGGCCAGATTGCCCAGATCCGGGAAGGTCGCATAGTCGGGATCGCCCCTGCCGTCGGTGACCGGCGAGCCGTTGCTGGGGTACGGGTGATCGCTCATGCCGCTGGCGCTGAACAGGGCCGGATTCTGAGACCTGAAGCGCCTCGAGGCCGACGCGGTGGTCGGGCAACCGCGTTGCTTGGCGTAGTTCCCGCGCAGCTCCCGGTATCGGCCGTCGACGCAGTACAGCGTGCGGATGTACTGCAGCGGCTTAGTCTGGCCGAAGTCGCCCGGATAGCCCTGCGGAGCGCGCCGGGTCGGCCTGCCGGGGCCGATCCCGCGCGCCGCAAAACCGCCGATCAGGATCGTGTCGCGCCCGTGACCGGTGCGGTGCAGCGCACTCCAGCCGGCGTTGAGGATGGCTCGGTACAGCATCGGCCCGACCGAGATCCGAGATCCATCGATCGCCTGCGGGCCGAGGTCCTCGCCGAAGTTCGGCTCGTTGAAGATCGTCCAGAAGTGGACTCGGGGCAGCGCCGATGATGCGTGCGAGGGCGTGAAGTGACCGTTGTAGCGCGTGGCCACCGCCTGAAAGAACCGGCCGTACTCGCTCGCGTTGGGCTTGTAGGCGAAATATGGGTCATAGCCACCCGGCACCCTGGCTTCGGCCCACTGGGGTGGCCCGCCGGTGACGGTGAAATCGACCGTGATGCCGTACTTGTGGGCGCTGCGCACCGCGTTGTCGTAGGGCGTCCAGTTGGCCGATGGATACGCGTTGGGGTTGGTCGCGTCGAACTTCGGCCTTCTGAAGGATTTCTGGTCCGGAGCGATCTGCGACCACTGGACGATGATCCGAGCCGTGTTGGCGCCCAGGGCACGGAACTGCTCAAAGGTGGCGTCGGTGCCCGCCGAGGACACACCGACCTCGTTGCCGTCCTCGATCATCACGATCTGCGAGGAAGACGCCGAGGCGGTGCTCGGTAGGGCTGCGGCCGTGATCCCGGCCAGGGCAGCGCACAGCGTTACGGTTGCGCGGCGATTGACGAAGCGGTTCAACAGTTTGGGCATGACTGAGATAACAGCTCCCGACGGTTGGAGTTTCGGTGTCAGCGGTCCACGACGGCGCGGCCCTTGCCGTGGCCTGCGCTGGCACGGCCCAGATTAGCGAAGCCCGATGACGATCGCTGGCACTACCGAAGCGTGATCGCGACGGCGCGGCTGAATATCTGTGGCCCCTGTGGGTATGACCACGCGAGCCGGATGGTCCCGCTGCCGGAGAACCTCTGGAGTACGTCGAAGTAGCCGTAGCGATCGGTCACGGGCACGGTTAGAACGGGCGTGAACGCCCCGCCGGAGGCATCGCGAAACTGGATCGTCACCCGCTGAGGCCGATGGCTAAGCACGCGGGCGTACCGCGCCGGGCGCACGCAACCCCACACCTCCAATGGAGATCCGGCCCGCGTGGTCGTCACGGGCAGGAAGACCGGCAGCCGGTAGGCGTCATACCCGGGCTTGGGGGTTTCGGTGACGTACTTGAGCCCGGTGGCGAAGGCGCCGGTGGCCGAGTCGGTGAGCAGGTACTGGTTGTAGGAGCGCAGCCGAGGATCGAGCCAGGTCAAATACTCTGACCAGTTGAGGTAGTACGCCGCCGTCGACGGGCTGACGGTCCCCGGTTCGGGGTCGGGCGGACGGGTCTGGTACCCGAACTCGGTCGAGTAGATCGGAAACCGTGTCGACGAGCCGTAGACACGCTGGAGCCGGTCCAGCGTTCGCTCGAGCGTCGAGACCTCGGCCAGCTCAGCGTAATCCGGCTCGTCCGGGGTCACCTTGTCTGGAGCCAGTCCCTGCGGGTAGGGGTGATCGGCGAACCCGGCGGCGTCAAACAGCCCCGGGTGGGCGGCCCGGAAGCGAGCGGTTCCGGCGGCGGCCGTCGGGCAGCCCCGGCTTCCGGCCGCGGTCCCGCGCAGTGGCTGATATGAGCCATCGACGCAGTACAGCGCACGCAGGAAGCGAAGCGGCGCCATCGCGTTGAAGTTGCCCACTGCGTTGGCGTAAGTGACCCCGGCGGGGCCGATCTCGCCGATCAGGATCGTGTCGTGACCGTGTCCGGTCGACTGAAACGCGCTCCAGGCGGCGTCGACCAGACTTCGATAGAGCACCCCAGAGACCTCGACCTGGCTGTGCGGCCGGGCTTGGGGCGCGAGCTCGGTGCCGAGATTGGGCTCGTTCCAGATCGACCAGAAGGCGACTCTCGGCAGCGGCGAGGTGGCGCCGGGAGGAACATAGTGCCCGCTGTAGCGCGTACCGATGGCGCGGACGAACTGCCCGAACTCGGGCGCCGAGGGCCGCCACTCCGGCTGCCTGCTCGGGTGCGGCGCGCCCTTGCCCTCCGCCCACCGGGGCGGTGGCGGGACCAGCGCGAGATCGAGGGTCATTCGTCTAGCGATCGTGTCCCGCACGATCGTGTCGAAGATCGCCCAGCCGGCCGCTGGGTAGGCGGAGGGGTCGACGGCGTCAAACGCCGGGCGCTGAGGCGAGTTCGGATCCGGAGCGACGTCCGCCCAGTGCAAGTACACGTGGACCCGGTCGACCCCGAGGCGCTGAAGCTCGTCGAGCGTCTGGCCCGGGCGGACGGTCAGCTCGGTGGCGGTGGTGAACATCGCCTCGGGGCCGACGCGACCCGGATGCAGGGGCGGCAGGGGCGTGGGCGAGCCTCCGCCCTGTCCGCTGCTCACGATCAGTAGCGCCACGATGACCACTACGATCAGCGCCAGGGCGCCCGCGCCGGCGAGCAGACGCCGAGGACGGCGGACCCCGGAAGTGTCGAATCTCGGCGGCAAGCCGCTGACGATAACGACGGGTTCGGCCGAGGTTTGGTTTGTACACTCGGACCGCATGCTCCTGCAGGCCCGCACCGGCGCCGCCGGCGTGGACCGGGTGCAACCAGTCTCCAGACCTTTCGGGATCGCGACCGAGACCTGGCTGGTGGTGGCGCTGATGATCATCGCGGCGGCTCTGCGCTTCTCGACGCTCATCAGCCAGAGCTACTGGGTTGATGAGTCCCAGGCAGCGCACGAGATGCAGCTGTCCTTCGGGGCGATGCTCAGCGCCTGGAACCGCTATGAGTGGAACCCGCCGCTGTACTTCGTGGTGCTGTGGCCGTGGGCCAAGGTGTTCGGAACCGGCGAGGCGGCGCTGCGATCGTTCTCGGCCCTGCTGGGGACCGCCTTCGTTCCGCTGGTCTACTGCTGCGGTCGTGAGCTGGTGTCCCGGCGCGCCGGGCTGGTGGCCGCGGCGCTCGCGGCGCTGAGCCCGTTCATGATCTGGTATTCGCAGGAGGCCCGGGAGTACATGCTGCTGATGGTGCTGTGCGCGGGCTCGATCGTGTGCTTCGCGCGGACGTGGCGGATGCCGTCACGGCGCCACCTGCTCTGGTGGATGGCCGTTTCGGGATTGGCGCTGCTCACGCAGTACTACGCCGGCTTCCTGGTGGCCGCCGAGGGGCTCGCGCTGATCTACCGCTGCCGAAGCCGAGCCAACGTTGCCGCGCTCGGAGCGATGGCCGGGCTCGAGCTGCTTCTGGTCCCGCACGTGTTGCCCCGCCTGGCGCACCCGGCGCAGTTCATCGTGGCGATTCCGCTCTCGATCCGCCTGCAACAGGTGCCGGTCACGTTTGCCATGAACACGCTGTATCAGAGCTCGATCAGCTCTTACGGGCTGATCGGCGCAGCCGGCCTGGCGGCGGCGCTGATCGCGCTGTTGGTGATCGGCGCGGGCAATCGGGAGCTGCGCGGTGCGGGCCTCGCTACCGGTCTCGCCGGTGTGGTGCTGCTCGTCCCGCTCCTGCTCGCGCTGCTCGGCCACGACGTCTACGTGGCCCGCGGTCTGATGCCGGCGTGGATCCCGCTCGCGGTGGTGATCGGAGCAGCCGCCACGGCGACTCGGGCCCGCGTCGCCGGCGCGGCGCTCGCGGTTGTGCTCGTGGCGATGTTCGTCTATGCGCAGATCAGGATCGACGCCGACTGGCGGTTTCAGCGTTCTGACTGGCGGGGGGTGGCGGCGGCGCTCGGCCGTCCCGGCGATACGCGCGCGATCGTGGCCAACGACGGCCAATTCGCCGCCGGGCCGTTGTCGATCTTCCTGTCCCGAGTGCCGTGGGCCGGCCCGGGATCGAATCCAGTCTCGACGGCGCCAGTGACGATCGGCGAGCTGGACATCGTCGGCAGCACCGATCTGAGACTCTCGATGCTGCCCGCCGGTACGCGGCTGATCAGCCGGCGCGAGGTGGATGGCTTTCAGGTCGACCGGCTCTCGCTCTCGCGGCCGTGGTATCTCGGTCCGGCGGCGATCGGCGCCCGAGCAGCGATCCTGCTCCCTCCTCCGCAGGGAGGCTCGACGGTGATGATCCAGCGCCCGTCCGCACGATAGGTCGTTGGCTGGCTCGGCTGACGACGCCCGCCAAGCCGTCTTGCGCTCGTGAGACCGGCCGGCCGACGCACCGGCCCACGCGAACGAATTGCCAGACTGTGGCCGCTTGCGTGTTGCGATCGTCGCCGAGTGGTACCCGTCGCCGATGGATCCGGTGCTTGGCGTCTGGGCACATCGCCAGGCGGTGGCCGCGCGTGACGCCGGGGTCGAGGTGCGGGTCTTGGCGGCCCGCCGACCGATCCCGCCGGTCTCCGTGGTTCGGCGCGGGCCGCGAGCCGTTGCGGCATGGACTCACGGCGTCGCGACACTGCTGGCGCCCTGGGAGCTGGACGGGATCCCGGTCGCGCCGGTGCCGTTCGTCAGCCCCCCGCGCCCGTTGAGCTACGGCGCCTGGGGATATTGGCTCGGACCGCCGTTGGCGCGCGCGCTTGACGGGCTGCGAGCGCAGTGGCCGTTTGACCTGGTACACGCCCATTGCTTGACGCCTCCGGGCTATGCCGCCGCTCGCTGGCTCACGCGGCGACAGCCTGGCCCGGCGTTGGCTGTCTCCACGCACGGCCCTGACGTGATCTCCGTCCATGCCCGCAGCCGATGGGCGGCCCATGCCACCCGGGTCGCACTCGATTCGGCGGATCTCGTGATCGCCAATTCCTCCTGGGCCGCCCGTCGCTGCGAGACGATCGCGGGACACCTACTGCCAACCGAAGTCGTCCATCTCGGCGCAGACCTTCCGACGATCACGACCAGCCGTCTGACCCGGCCGACGATCGTGACGCTCGGGCATTTGGTGGCGCGCAAGCGCCACGCGGTGGTTTTGCACGCTCTGGCGGCTCTGCCGGAACGCACGCGACCGGACTATCTGGTGATTGGGGACGGACCCGGCCGCAAGGCGCTGCTGCGCCTAGCGGGGGAGTTGGGCCTGGCCGAGCGGGTGCGTCTGGTTGGCCAGCTCGACCACGAGCGTGCGCTGGCGGAGCTCGCGCGCTGCCAGTTGTTCGTCATGCCCAGCGTGCATGAGCCGTTCGGGGTGGCCTATGTCGAGGCGATGGCGGCGAGCTTGCCCGTGATCGCTACGCGCGGCGAGGGCGGTCCTGAGGACATCGCCGCTGCCGGGCCGGGAATCGTGCTGGTCGCACCGGACGATCATCGCGCGCTAGCCGAGGCGATCGCGGGGGAGCTGGGCGATCCGGCGCGGCTGGCCGCGCACGGTGCCGCGGCGCGAGAGACCGTTGCGCGCAACTTCACCTGGGCTCGCTGCGGCGAACGCACGGTGGCAGCCTACGAGCGCGCGCTGGCAGGACGGACGAGGAGACCGTGAGTGAGGTGCTCGTCGTCTCGCTCGGGACCACACTTGGGTTGCGCGTTGCCGATTCCCTGCTCGTCTCGATGTTGGGCGAGGCGGGGTGCAGCGCGGAGGCGATCAGCGTCAAGCTCGGCGCCACCGGCACGCTGCGCCGCGGCTACCCGGCCAACGACATCGTGGAGGCGATCGCCGCGCGGCGCGCGCTAACCCAGGCCCTCGCCGTCCGGCCGTCCCCTCGGGCGCTGCTGTTCTCCACGGTCACGGCCGCGATGCTTGCTCGCAACCAGGGCATCCCGTACGGGGTGCGGCTGGACTCCCCGGCCGCCCTGAACCGGTGGGGGGCGCGTAATGCGCCTGTGCGCTGGCTCGAGCGGCGCCCTCTGGCCCGGGCTCGCTTGGTCATCCCGCTGGGCAATGCGGGCGCCGCCGCACTTCCGGCCGGCAGTGCACGCGCCGCGGTCGTACCCGTGCCGATCGAGCCGTCCGGAGGTGTGAAAGGGGCTCGCGATCTCGACCTGGCGGTCGCCTACGTTCCCGATCCAAAGGTGAAGGGCCTCGACGTGCTGTGTGCGGCGTGGCAGGAGGTCGCCGGGGGCGCTCGCCGGCTGGAGATCTTCGGGATCGAGCGTGACGCTGCGCTGGCGTTTCTGCGGCGCCGGCGCCTCGGCGAGCCGCGGCCAGGGGTCACGTTCAGGGGATTCGTCAACCGCGCGACTTTTCGGGCGGCCCTGCGCGGGGCACGCTGCTTCGTTTCGGCCGCCCGATGGGAGGACTTTGGACAGGCCCCGCTGGAGGCCCTACGGGACGGCGCGTTGCTCGTGACAACGCCGGCTCGGGGGCCGTATGAAGCACTCAGCATCGCCCGCGATCTGGATTGCGAGTTGGTCGCTCGCAGCTTGGATTCGGTCTCACTGGCCGGCGCGCTCCGAGCTGCCTACGCCCGCGACGGCGATGCTCGAGCCGTGTATCAGGCCCGGGCGGCTCTGCGGCTCGAGCCCTATCGCCGGCAAGCCGCGGTAGCGACCCTGCGCGAGCGGGTACTTCCGCTCCTGCTCGGCCCGCATTGATCCGCGCCGTGTCCTGGTTACGCCCAAGTGCGGCTTACGCCCCGGGCGCGTGTCGGCGGCCGGCCAGCAGCAGGGCTCGCGCGAAGGCGTCGACGCTGCGCTCGATCGGCCACTCGGCATCGATCTCGCGGCTGGCACGGGCCATGGCGGCGCGGCGCGCGGAGTCGCCGGCGAGGGCCCGCACAGCGGCAGCGATCGCCGCGTGGTCGTGGGGCGCCACCACGATCGCGTTGCGCCCCGCGACCGCGACGTCCCCGGTCGCGCCGGCCCAGGCGCTGGCGATCAGCGGCAGGCCGGCCGCGGCGCCCTCCCGCAGTGTCACCCCGAACGGCTCGTGACGGCTGACGAGCGCGAGCACATCCGCGCTGGCGTAGGCCTGCGCCGTCTCCGCTGGCGACAGCGCGCCGTGGAAGCGGACGGCCGCTGCCAACGTTGACGCCTGGGACTCGAGCTCAGCCCGCAGCGGACCAGCGCCGATCAGGTCGAGCTCGACCGCGCCGAGACCGGCGCTCGCAGTGGCCTCGATCAGCGCGGCGAGGTTCTTGTCCTCGACCAGGCGCGCCACGCAAAGGAGATGCAGGGGGCGCTCAGCGACGCTACGCGGCCGGGCGGCCACGGCCACGGCGGCGCGGATCGACCCGGCGTCGACACTCTGGAGGCTCAGCACCGTACGCGAGGGATCGGCACCGAGCGCCAGCAGACGGTCGCGCGCCTGGGTGCTGGCGCCGATCGCGCCCGCCGCGCGGCGCGCGAGGACGCTGTGCCCTCGGCGCTGCGGTGCCGGCACAGCGCGGGCCGCTGCGGCTCCCAGCTCGCTGAAGTGCACCAGCGCTCGGCGGTGGCGGGAGCACCAGGCCCGGGCGAGGAGAGCCGTCGGACCGAACTCCCACACCACGACGACATCCGGCGCAAACTCGTCAAGCGCGCGTCCAAGGCCCCGCGGAACCACGACCGGGCCACGCCCGGTCCGTGCCCACTGCAACGCCGGCAGAACCCTCGCGTCGTAACCATGGTGGGATGCAAACCAGCGTTCATCCACGTCCCACCCCGCCAAATGCTGCGCTTGGTACAGAACGCGGAGGCAAAGGTCCTCGCGCGCCGCCAGAGAAGCGAACAGCGGCTCACGGTATGGGGCCGGGGCCGGCGCCAGCACGGCACAACGCAGCGGGCCGCTCATGCTCTTCGCCACACTATCGCCCGCCATGCGCGTTCTGCTGCTGCACAACCGATACCGCGCAGAGGGGGGCGAGGAGCGTGCGGTCGCCGACCTCGAGATGCTGCTGCGGTCGCGGGGCCACACGGTGCAGCGGTTGGAGCGCTCGAGCGCGACCGTCGGCGAGCTCACCGCCGCTCGGGGGCTCGTGACCGGAGGCTGGCACCCTGACGAGGTGGCGCGCGCCGTGCGCAGCCTCGGTGCCGATGTCGTCCACGTCCACAACGTCCATCCTCTGTTCGGCTGGCGCGCGCTGGCGGCGGCGCGGGCGGAGGGGGCCCGGACCGTGCTCCATCTGCACAACTTCAGGCTCTTCTGCGCGATCGCGGTCGGCTACCGCGACGGGACGCCCTGCTTTCGCTGCCGCGGCGCCGACACCCGGCCCGGCCTGCGGCTGCGTTGCCGCGGATCGCTGGCCGGGGCGGTGACCTACGCGGTCGGACTGCACCGCCAGCAGCCGCGCCTGTTCGAGCACGCCGACCGGTTCGTGGCGGTTGCGTCGGCCACCGCTGAGCGGTTGATCGAGCTCGGGCTGCCCGCCGCACGAACGAGCGTGCTGACGAACTTCGTCCCGGCGGCCGGGTTCGTTTCGGCGACGCGGGCGCACGAAGGCGGCTTCGCGCTGGTCAGCGGACGGCTCGTGGAGGAGAAGGGGTTCGACACCGCGATCGCCGCTGCGCGCGCGGCCGGCGTCCCGCTGGTGGTCGCGGGGGAGGGCCCAGACGGTGAGAGGCTGCGCCAGCTCGGGGTGGGCGACGACGTGCGCTTCGCCGGGCGCCTGCACCCGATTGCCCTGGCGAAGCTCCGCCAGCGCGCGGCGGTGGTGCTGGTCCCGTCTCGCTGGGAGGAACCGTGTCCGTACGCGGCGCTTGACGCGCTCGCCGCCGGCGTGCCGGTGCTGGCCAGCGACCGCGGCGGGCTACCCGAGCTGGTCGGAGCCGATGCAGCCCTACCAGCGGGCAACATCGCGCGCTGGAGCGAGGCGCTCGCCGCACTGTGGCGCGATCCGGCAGCGCGGGAACAGGCCGGCCGCCGCGCGCTGGAGCGCGCTCGCGAGCGCTTGAGCGAGGATCGCTACTACGAGCGGCTGATGACCGTGTATGCGGGTTGTACGTCGTGCGTCGACGGCATCCAGCGGCCTTCCGCCTAAGCTGTGGCGCGATGAGACGAACCTCGTGGGTCAGGCTCGCGATCCTCGGCTGCCTCGTCCCCCTAGCGGCGACCGCTCTGAGCGCAGTCCCCGCTTCCGCCGCGACCAATCCGGCGCTGGTCGATTGCAACGCCCACGGAACCCTCACCGGGTCATATTCGATCTCGCAACTGCGCCAGGCGCTGTCGGCGATGAGCCCGGCGACCAAGGAGTACACGAGCTGTCCTGACGCGATCAACCGAGCGCTGGCCGCGGCGGTGTCCGGCGGCAACACCGGCTCTGGCACCGGCGCCAGCGGCTCGGGCTCGTTCCTGCCGACCCCCGTGATCATCATCCTCGTGCTGCTCATACTCGCAGCGATCACGTTCGGCGCCGTGGCGGTGCGCCGCCGCCGGGACGACCGCGGGCGCGGCATAGGCTGAGCCGGAGCCCGGTCTGCCGCTCCGACGGCAGGAGCCGCCCGTGCGTCTCGCGGGCGATGGCGCCTTCTACACTCCGGGATATGGCTTCAGAGAGACAGATCCGCGTCGGTGGCGTACCGATCGGCGGCGGCGCGCCGGTGGCCGTGCAGACGATGACCAAGACCGAAACCGCTGATCTGCAGGCCACCATGGACCAGATCCGGCGAGTTGCCGAGGCAGGCGCCGACATCGTCCGCGTCGCCGTACCTCGGGAGAAGGACGTGGAGGCGCTCAAGACGATCGTCGTGCAGTCGCCGATCCCGGTGATCGCCGACGTGCACTTCAACTACACGCTGGCGCTCAAGGCGCTGGACGCGGGCGCTCACTGCGTGCGGCTGAACCCCGGCAACATCGGGGGCCCGGACAAGGTGGCGCTGGTCACCCAACGCGCCGCTGAACTGGGGATCCCGCTGCGAATCGGGGTCAACTCGGGCTCGCTGCCCAAGCACCTGCACGCGCTCGAGCGCGAGAGCCCGGTGCAGGCGTTGGTCGGCGCGGCGGTGGAGTTCGTGGAGCTGATGGAGCGCCTGAAGTTCGAGAACTTCAAGGTGTCGATCAAGTCGACCAACGTGCCCAACACGATCGCCTCCAACCGGCTGCTGGCCCAGCGGATCCCCTACCCGCTGCACCTGGGGATCACCGAGGCGGGGACGAAGTGGTCCGGTTCGCTGAAGTCAGCGGTCGGGCTGGGCACTCTGCTGGCTGACGGGATCGGCGACACGATCCGGATCTCCCTGTCGACGTTTCACGCCGAGGAGGAGGTCAAGGTCGCCTGGGAGATCCTCAAGGCCCTGCAGCTGCGCGAGCGCGGCCCGGTGCTGATCGCCTGCCCTACCTGTGGCCGGCTGCAGTTCGACATGGACACCGTCGTGGCCGACATCGAGCGGCGCCTGGAGGCTTACTCAGAGCCGATCGAAGTCGCGGTATTGGGCTGCGCGGTCAACGGGATCGGCGAGGCGTCGCACGCGGACTTCGGGATCGCCGGAGCCAAGGACGAGGGCTTCATCTTCAGCCGCGGCGAGGCGCTGCGCAAGGTGCCCACCGATCAGCTCGTCGACACGCTGTTCGCCGAGATCGATAAGTACGTGGGCTCGGGACGGATCGACGTAGACGCAGCGGAGGCCGCCGCGGCGGCCCAGGGCCTGGAGCGCATCGAGGCCGAGAGCGCGGGCGATCTGACGCCCGAGCGCCTAGCGGCAATGGAGGCGGCGGCGGCCGCCGAGGGGGACGAGAGCGATCTGCTGATCCGGGCCGAGTCCGAGCCCGTGCGTCTCGACGAGGCGCAGTCGCCGGTCGCCAGCCGCCGGTTCACGCGCGCCTGACGGGCTCGGCCTCGCGGCGGCGAGCGGGTGCGTCTGGTCGGCCAGCTCGGCCACGAGCGACGCGATGCTGGCCGAGTTCGCGCGCTGGCTGATGCGATCGCCGTGGAGCTGCGCGATCCGGCCAGGCTGGCCGGCCACGGCGTCGCCGGCAGCCGGTTCGCAACTTCCATCGGGACTGCCCGTTAACAGCAAGCATGTCCTACGCCAAACCCGTCTCACCTGCGTCCGCCGAGCACACCTCGTCGACTCGCCTCACACCGCGCGCGCTGGTGGTGATGTCGCTGGTGCTCGCGATGACCTGGATCGGTCTTGCCGGTTCGGCCTCCGCCCAGAGCCGCAAGTCCTCCGCCGGGCACCCTACGTTGACGCTGAGGACGAAGTTCACGCGGTTTGGTAGCGGCGGGCTGGTTGGCGGCGGCCGCTACGTGCTGGTCTACGGCAGCCATAAGGGCGTGCTGGTCGACACCCGCTCCGCTCACCGCACGACGGTGTCAGAGCCCGACTGCTTCAACGCAGTCATCGGCGGTTCGTCGATCGTGTTCCAGTGCTTCCAGGGCAGCCTCAGCTCCTCGTATGAGCTGTACAGCATCACGACCGGCCAGTCACGTGTGCTGAACGTCAGCCCGGGCATCGCCTCGAGCTACTGCGACGGCCCTCCGGCCTCGTGCGCGACTGTCACGGCGGTGGGCGCCGACTGGATCGCCTTCGAGCGGTCCTGCAGCATGGAGCACTGCGGCCCGCGCATCTACGTCTACCAGAACCTCGCCACTGGCACGACGGAGGCCGATCCCAGCGGCCCGATGACCACCGTTGATCTGAGCTCCCCAACGCTGCGGCGGACGCTGTGCACGCCCGTGACGGTGCCGTCCGACAATCTCTTCACCGAGCACGGCTTACCGTCGGTGTCGGTCGAGGGACGGTATGCAATCGCCACCAGCCAGGGCGGAAGCTACCTCGAGCAGTGTGGATCGCGCCTTCACGAGTTCCTCACCTACACGTCATATCCCGGCTGCGCGCACGGGATCTGCGCTCCGCCGGCCAACTCGCACGTGATCGTTTGGGAGTCGAAGCCGCGTCGCCTGAGCGGCATCTTCCTACCCAGCCGGCAGCGGTTCACGATCCCCGTCCCCGCCAAGGTCGATCCTGCGCCGGGAATGTACGTCAACGGCGACCAGTACTCACTGGCGCTGACCCCGCGCGCCCTCTACGTTGAGATCGGCGGTACGGTCTGGACAACATCGATGCCCTCCGCGCCGCCACGCGTGAAGCGCTCATTTCACTGAAGTCGCGCACATGCACGGCCACGAGTCCCGCTTTCGAGTCCGGCGCGTAACCCGCTGGCTGAGACGCCGAAAACAGCGACCGTCAGGTAGTCTACAGACGAAGCTCTGCTCGCTCTCCCGTGGGGAGGTGCAGGACCGCTTCCGATCAGGGCGATCGCCGTGAGCAGGCATCTGAGGCTCGCAGGTAGACCGGCCGCCGACCCAGCCTGCCCGGACACGCGCCAGCGCCCGGGCAGCCAAACAGGCGCGCCAGCGCGCCCCTCAACTAGGAGGCGGCCTTCGAGAAGCCCTCCGCGACGGCCGGCCAGTTGACCACGTTGAGCCACGCATCGATGTAGTCGGGGCGGCGGTTCTGGTACTTCAGGTAGTAGGCGTGCTCCCACACGTCGACGCCGAGCAACGGCGTCTTGCCGTCGCTGATCGGGTTGTCCTGGTTGGGCGTCGAGACGACCGCGAGGCCGGACCCGTCGCGGACGAGCCAGGACCAGCCGGAGCCGAACCGGTTGACGCCGGCGTCCTTGAACTTGGCCTTGAAGTCGCCCAAGGAGCCGAACGCGGAATCGATCGCCTGGCGCAGCGCGCCGTCGGGCTCCCCGCCCGCGCCCGGCGCCATCCACTGCCAGAACAGTGAGTGGTTGTAGTGGCCACCGCCGTTGTTGCGCACCGGGCCCTGCTTGTCTGAGGGCAGCGAGCCGAGGTTCTTCAGCACTTCCTCGACCGATTTGTCGGCCCACTCGGTACCTTCGAGCGCCGCGTTGGCCTTGTCGACGTAAGCCTGGTGGTGCTTGTCGTGGTGCACCCGCATCGTCGCCTCGTCGATGTGGGGCTCCAGCGCGTTGTAGTCATACGGAAGCGGCGGTACCGAATACGCCATCTCGGGCTCCATTCCTTAGCTTGATTTCGAGCACATCCAGCAGACGATAGCTCGCTGCCGGAAGCCCGAACGGCGGGTAGGCTTGCAACGTCGTGACGCTTCTCTCCAGCTACTTCCTGCCCACCGAACGCGAGCCGCCGTCGGACGCCGAGGCGAAAAGCCATGTGCTGATGGTCCGCGCCGGGCTGATCCGCCAGGTCGGCTCGGGCCTGTGGTCGTGGCTGCCCGCCGGCTGGCGCGTACACCAGCGGATCGTGCAGATCGTCCGCGAGGAGATGAACGCGATCGGCGGCCAGGAGATGCTGATGCCCGTCCTGCACCCAGCCGAGCCGTGGCGCCGCACCGGCCGCTATGAGATCGACGAGCTGTTCAAGCTCTCAGACCGCCGCGGCGCCGAGATGGTGCTGGCGATGACCCACGAGGAGATCGTCACCGGCCACGTCGCGGCCGCGGTGCAGTCCTATCGAGAGCTGCCGATGATCCTGTACCACTTTCAGGTCAAGGAGCGCGACGAGCTGCGCCCGCGCGCCGGCGTCCTGCGGACACGGGAGTTCATCATGAAGGACGCCTACAGCTTCGACCGCGACGCCGCGGGACTCGACGCCGCCTACGAGCGCCATGTCGCCGCCTACGAGCGGATGTGCGACCGCTGCGGCCTGGAGTGGTACAAGGTGCAAGCGGACGTCGGGATGATGGGCGGTCACGGAGCCGACGAGTACATGGCCCCGTGCGCGGCGGGCGAGAACGAGGTCGCGCTGGCGCCGGGGTACGCCGCCAACCTCGAGGTGGCCAGCGCGGTCGCCCAGCCGGTCTCGCTGCCGCAGGGCCGGAGCGAGCCCGAGCTGGTGTCGACCCCCGGGATGATCACGATCGACGCGGTCGTCGGCGCGCTCGGCGTTCCCGCCGGTGCGCTCCTGAAGGCGTTCCCGGTCGTGCTCGAGGACGGCGCGATGAAGCTCGTGATGGTCCGCGGCGATCACCGGGTCAACGAGATCAAGCTTCAGAACGCCCTCGGGCAGGGCTTTCGGGCCGCCCAGGGCGACGAGGTCGCCCGGCGGCTGGGGCCGCCGGGGTACATCGGGCCGGTCGGCGCGCAGCTGCCCGTGCTGCTCGACGACGCGATCACGGCAGATGGATCGGGTTCCTACGTCGTCGGCGCCAACCAGCCGGACGCCCATCTGAGCGGGGTGCAGCCGGGCCGCGACTTCAACTTTGAGCGCGTCGACGTCCGCACCGTGCTCGCGGGCGACACGGTCAACGGCTCGGCGATCCGGATCGAGCCGGCGATCGAGGTCGGCAACATCTTCAAGCTGGGAACCCGCTATGCCGAGCCGCTGGGCGCCACCTATCTGGACGAGGCGGGGCGCAACCAGCTGGTCTGGATGGGCTCCTACGGCTTCGGACCGGCGCGGGCCGCCGCCGCAGCGGTCGAGCAGTACGCCGATCAGCACGGGATCTGCTGGCCGCGCGGGATCGCTCCGTTCGACGTCGTGCTTGTCGGGCTCGGCAAGCCGGGGACGCCGGAGCGCGAGCTCGCCGACGCGCTCTACTCAGAGCTCCAGCGGGCCGGCCTGCAGACCCTGTACGACGAGCGTGATGCCGGACCGGGGGAGAAGTTCGCCGACGCCGAGCTGCTCGGTTGTCCGGTGCGCCTCACAGTCGGGCGCCGCACGCTCGCGGCGGGGGAGATCGAGGTCCAGATCCGGCGGGGCCGAGAGTCGCGAACCGTACCGTTGACGGGCGCCGCGGAGGCGGTGGCGGAGCTCTGGCGGGGCTTGCCGTAACTTCGATTTTCCCCCTCCCGGCTGTCGGTTGTCCATGATCCGCCCGTGAGCCCGCCCCCCGTACCCAAGCGCCGCCTGTTCGGGCTTGACCGCTCAGGGCCGCCGCCCGCCCAGACGCGATCTGACCAGCCGCTGAACCCGTGGACGATCCCGAATGCGATCGGGTACCTCCGCCTGCTCGGGATTCCGGTCTTTCTGATCCTGGCGCTGTCCAGCGCGCACGGCCACGACAACGTGGCGACGGTGCTGTTCGCGGTGATCGGGTGCGCCGACTACCTGGATGGCTTCGCCGCCCGGCTGACCGGGCAGTACAGCCGGCTCGGCGCGCTGCTGGATCCGATCGTCGATCGGCTGCTGGTGGTGTCCGGGATGCTGGTCGCGTTCGAGTTCGTGCTGCTGCCCCGCTGGGCCCTCGGGCTGGTGATCGCGCGTGAGCTGTTCATGCTCGGGCTGAGCCGCTACGGCCTGCGCCGCGGCGTCGAGCTGAAGATCAACTGGGCCGGCCGGATCGGGGTCGGGCCGACGATGAGCGCCCCGTTCCTGGCCATGGCCGGCGTCCACTGGCTGGCCCTGGTGATGCTCTACGCCGGTCTGGCGCTGACGCTGACCGCGACAGCGTTGTACGTCCGCCGGGGTCTGGCCGAGGCCCGCACGCCCGCCAGGGCCTAGGATCGGCCCAGCCTGAGGAGAATCTGAGCCCCATCCGGAGCCCCATCAGGACGACCCTAAAGCTCAGCTTGACCCTCGGGCCGGGGGAAGTTATACTCCTCAAACGCCACTGAACATCGACCCCGGTCTGAACGGGGAGGAGCTATCAGCATGGACGACACCTTTCCCGACCTCGGCTCGTTGACCGATCAGGAGCTCAAGGACCTGATCAAGTCGCTCACCGAGGAGGAGATGGAGATCTCCTACCGGCGGCGCATCATGCACGGCAAGATCGACATCCTGCGCGCCGAGCTCGTCAATCGCCTGCGCAAGAAGGACGAGAGCGGAGAGCTGGTGATCTCCGGAGCTGACGTCCAGCAGCTGACCGACATTCTCGCCGGGCGCGTGCCCGCCCTGGGCTCGGAGTAGCCGGGCGTTCCGGTGGCGCAGCACTGTTCAGAGTGCGGCTTCGCAAACGCGGACGGCGCCAGCTACTGCCAGCGCTGTGGGGCGTTCCTGGCCGCCACCGAGCCGCCGACCGGACCCACGACCGCCACCTACAAGGTGAGCGATACCGGGGATCTGGAGGTCGTGGAGCTCGAGGATGTGGTGGCCCGGGGGGCGTCCCTGGTGATCCGGGCCGGCGGTGGCCGGGCGGGGGAGAGCTTCGCCCTGCGGGGCGACCGGCTGACCGTCGGTCGTCGTCCCGACAGCGACGTGTTCCTGGACGACGTAACGGTGTCACGTGATCACGCGCTGATCGTGCGCCGGGGCAGCGACTACCACTTAGACGACTGCGGCTCGCTGAACGGGACCTATGTCAACCGGCGCCGGATCGACTCCCACCGCCTGGCCGACGGCGACGAGCTGCAAATCGGCAAGTACAAGCTGGCCTTCTTGAGCCGCTGATGGCGAGCACCGACACCCGCAATGCTGATCTCGCGCCGCCGGGGCCCCCCGATCCCGACGGCCAGCGTCCGCGCCAGAAGGCGGTCACGATCGGCGCCGTCTGCAAGGCGCTGGTGCAGGAGTTTCCTGACATCTCGATCTCGAAGATCCGTTACCTGGAGGATCAGAAGCTGCTCACCCCCCGGCGCACCCAGGGTGGTTATCGCCTCTACGCGCAATCTGACATCCAGCGGCTGCGGACGATCCTGCGCCTGCAGCGTGACGAGTTCCTGCCGCTGCGGGTGATCCGCCAGGAGCTGGCCGGCGGCCGGGCAGAGCGGGAGGTGAGCCCGCCCGGCGGCGATCCGCGCGGCCTACGCCGCGCCGTTGTGACGGTGCGCGATCCGGGGTCGCTGTACTCCCTGGAGGATGTGGTGGAGGAGACCGGAGCCGACCCCAAGCTCGTCCGGGAGCTGGTCGACTTCGGCGTCATCAAGGGCGAGATCCGCGGCGGCGCGCGGTACTACGACGAAACCGAGCGGGAGATCGTCAGGGCGGTCTCCGAGCTGGCCCGATACGGCGTCGGAGGGCGCAACCTGCGCGTCTTTCGCAGCTCGGCGGACCGTGAGGCTCAGCTGCTGCAGAGCATCCTCGCCCCGGCGCTGCGCTCCCGCAACCCCGAACGCCGCAAGGAGGCGATCGAGGCGCTCGAGAACCTCGCCTCGGTCACCACCCACCTCAAGCACCTGCTGCTGATCCGCGATCTGCGCAAGATCGCGACCTAGCCGTGGGCGCTTGATCGACCTTCTGGGGCCGGCGATCTTCGTGGACCTGCGCAAGTTCATCCGTGACATCCCTGACTTTCCCGCTCCGGGGATCGTGTTCAAGGACATCACGCCGCTGCTGCTCGATCCCCGGGCCCTCGATGGGGCCGTCCACGCCCTCGCGACACTGGTCTCGCCGCCGCAGGTCGACTACGTGGTCGCCGCTGAGGCGCGCGGGTTCATCCTCGGCGCCGCGATCGCGCGCGAGCTCGGGGCGGGCTTCGTCCCGGCCCGCAAGCCGGGCAAGCTGCCGCGCGAGACCGTCAGCGCCGAGTACGCGCTGGAATACGGGATCAACGCGCTCGAGCTTCACGCGGACGCGCTCGCCGGCGGCGCCCGAGTGCTGATCCACGACGATCTGCTGGCCACCGGCGGAACCGCACGGGCGCTCTGCGATCTGGTCGCGGGGCTCGGCGCCCAGATCCTCGGCTGCGCCTTCTTGGTCGAGCTGAGCTTCTTGGGCGGACGCCGGCGACTCGACCCCCATCCCGTGCACGCACTGATCGACTACGACGACTGAGCCGGTGCCCAGCTCGCAGCGAACGCGCCGCCTCGCCGGCGCTCAAACAGAGCTCTGGGAGCTGGTCTCCGATCCTCATCACCTGCCGCGCTGGTGGCCGGGGGTGGCCCGCGTCGAGGGCGTAGAGGAGGACCGCTGGACCCAGGTGTTCAAGACCAAGAAGGGCCGCTCGGTGCGCGCCGACTTTCGCGTCCTGCGCTCCGATCCGCCCTGGTTGCTCTCCTGGGAGCAGGAGCTCCCCGGCACCCCGTTCGAGCGCGTGCTCAACGAGTCGATCCTCGAGGTTTCGCTCGAGGCGGCGGCGGGCGGCGGAACCGACGTGACGATCGCCCACCACCAGAAGCTCCGGGGCTACTCCCGGACCGGTGGGTTCCTGCTCAATCGCGCCACCAAGGCCAAGCTCGACGAGGCGCTGGACGGACTGGCGCGGGCCACGGGCGGATGAGGACATCCAGGCCGTCTACGACACGAGTTCGCTGCCACGTCTGGCTGCAGGTCGATGATAACCACACGGGCAGCGGAGCCCGCCTGACGATCACCGGCTCAGGTGTCGTCAGCCTTCCTCGCGGGCAACTGCGCCATGGCCCGCTCGGCGTCCAGATCTACGTCGATACCGGCCCTCTCGTACATGGAACGTCGCAGCTCCGGTAGCTCTCGGCTCGGGGGCTTGGAAACAACCCTCGAGTCACGTTTTGGCTCGTCAATAGGGCGCCTGCAGGTCGGTGGACATCGACGACCCAGCGCGCCCGCCTCCTCGGCCACCGCTCCATCGAGCGGATGCCAGACGAGGGGCGACAACAACGAGCGGGTTCCGTCCTCTTCGCCTGGTCGCATGCCGGCCAGAACCTCCAACCGTGTGATCTCACTGGCCTGCATCGGTGCGGCTGCACGCTCGTGCTCGAGAAGCTCGGCCGCGCCCTTGTGACCGCGCAGATAGTTGATCAACACCGACGTATCAACCAGCACGGTCACGAACTGCGTTGCTGCAGACGTGATCCTGACCGAATCTGGTCCACCACGCTCGCCGACGCCCATGTAGCGCCATCCAGGTGGCGCTCTGTCCAGCAGCCGAAGCCCCGGCGCATCGAAACAAGATCGTCCTCGCTGGAGCGCTGCGCTCCGTAACGATCTCAACCGCGTCTCGGATCAGGGCGGATATGGATCGACCCGTGCGAGTGGCCGCGGTGTCGAGAAGTTGCCGTTCCTCGGCCGTGAGTGAGATCTGCGTTCGCTGCATGATGTAAAGCTACATCGGGACGCCGCTCCGACGAACCGAGTGTGCGCCAGCCGGGCCGCCGGGGTGGGAGTCGAGAATCAGCTAGAGCCCGGTGAGCGCTCCCTGGAGGATGATCGTCCCCGGGGTCGTCGGGGGAAACTTGGTCTCGAGAGTGACGATCAGCTGCTTGTAGTGCGACGCATTGGCGGGCAGGCCACCCGCGGTCGAGAGCCGGCCGCTGGAGCTCACGCCAGGATTGACGAACCCGAGGATATGGGCATCGTTGGACGAGTTGTACAGCCACACGGCATAGGCGTCAGGTGGCTTGGTGGTATTCGGCTTCACGTTCTGGGCGACGATCGCGACCCCGTCGGTGGCGCCCTGCTTGAGAATCTCGGCGATTCCGACCGCTTTGCTGCCGCTCGGCGGCGTGAGGTTGATCCGGGCTACCACGTGGGCGGCCGTGGAGCTGGTGGAGCCGGCGGCGGTGGTTGCCGGGGGGGCAGCCGAGGTCGCCGGGCGCGCACCGGACGCGGCCGAATGGCTGGGCTTGGTGCCGCCTCCGGAGCTCGCCACAACAATCACCACGATCACGATCACGACGAGGCCGCCGAGCAACAACAGGCCGCCGCGACGTGAGCTGCGCGCACGACCGGGTCCGTCTCGTCCCCGGCGGGCATCGTCATCGGCCCCGTCCACGGCGGCTTGCCGGGACGGGGAGCCGTCCGGCGCCGGTGCCCCGCCGGGCGCCGCAACGGCGGCGGGAGGCGAGCCGCGGCCCGGGGGCGCTGGGGCGTCCACGGACGGCGGCTCCTCGTCGGCGCCCCGGGAACCGGACGAGCGCGAGCCCTCGGTCGGGATCCCAGGCAGCGGCTGGCTGGCCAGAGGGGTCAGCTCCGAGGCCAGGACACGCGCCCATGCGCGCTCGCTGGCCGACTCGGCCAGACGATCCGCGGTCTGCTCATGCACGCGCTCGGGCAGCTGTCGGAGCAGGTAATCGGTGATCAGAGCCCGGCGCTGATCGGGGACCCCGGTCTGGGGCCCGAGAGCGTCAAAGGCCAACAGCGCGCGCTCGCGCACCGCGGCCCGGTCGATCGACAGCATGCGGGCGATCTCCTCGTAGCTTCGCCCCCGCTGGAGCACGAGTTGCAGGACCGCACGCTGGTCTGCCGGGAGGCTGTCCAAGGAGGCCATCGCGGGTCTAGCCTAGATGAGCGGCCAGCTGAATGCGCGGCTCCAAGACCCTCTTCTTGGGTAGCTGTGCCCAGCCGCAAAGTAGACTCGCTTCCGCTCCACGATTCGTGGGCGGCAGCCACGCGACAAGCAGGGGTCGCTTCGCCGGTCGCGATCCGGCTCGCCGCAAACCCGGGTCGGACGAGCCATTGGGGTCCGCTGTCGCCGCCGCCGCGAGCGCTCGTCGGCTCCATCTGCGACCGTACGCTGACAGACGGAACCAGCGGAAGCTCGACCATCACCAGAGTACGTCGATGTCGTAGGCGCCGAAAGCGTCATCGACGGTGACGATCGTCAACCGCTCTACTCGTGCTTGGGCGATGAGCAGCCGGTCGAAGGGATCGGCGTGGTGAGGCGGCAGGTCGGCGACGCCGAGGACGTGCTCGAGTGAGATGCCGAGCGGCTCGAAGCCGTGACGCGCCACCTGGGCATAGACGACCGCCCGTGGAGCGCCGCGAAGCTCGAGCCGGCCGAGGGCGTGTTTGATGGTCATCTCCCATGGCGTCGCGACGCTGAGCAGCACGCGGCCTTCGGCGATCGCCTCACGCGCCGTGGTGGAGAGCCGGTCGTCGTTTGCGGCCCACCAGAGGAACGCGTGGGTGTCGAGCAGCAGCCCGCGTCCGGGACCTCCGATCACTTGGCGCCAAAGCTGCGCAGGACCTCGTCGGGCAGCGGGGCGTCGAAGTCGTCGTGCACCACGATCTCGCCCTCGGCGCCGCCCGGCGTGCGACGGGCCGGGCCGGCGAGCGGCACCAGGCGGGCCACCGGGTGGCCGGACCGGGCGATCAGGATCTCCTCACCCGCCTCGGCTCGCTCGACCAGCTTGGAGAACTGCGTCTTCGCCGCGTGGATGTTGATCGCCTCAGCCATGGCCGGCAGTCTAGTCCACTTGCGGACTAGCCGCACTGCACAAGCATAAGAACGATGGTTCGGTGCATTGCATTATCTAGGTTGTGTGTGACACAATAGTAGCGTGGCGTCGAAGCCGATCCGGTTTACCCGCGGCAGCCGCAAGCACCGAATAGGTCGCGCCAGCGCCCGTCACGTCATCGACACCATCGACCCCAACGTCGAAACAGACGACATCACTCAGGCCGTGATCATCAGGTGGGTCGAGAACGACGAGCGGGACAGGGAGCTGGAGGTCATAGCCATCGAGCGCCCCGCCTGTCAGCTCGTCGTCCACGTGATGCCCACCCACTACCGGAGGAACCCATGACCGCCCGCAAGCCCACCCCTATCGGCCCCGACGTCGACCTCGAAGCCGAGGACATCCGGCTGCCCGACGGCAGTCGCCTGACTGAAGCCAATGTGGTCGAGATCGTTGAGCGAGTCCACGGGCGGCATCCCGGCCGGCCGTCGGTCAGCGGCGACCGGGAGCGCACACCGGTCATGACCGTGCGCGTCACCCGCGCTGCCAGAGCCGCCCTCGAGGAGATCGCTTCAGCCCAGGGCCGCCGGCTGGCCGACGTCAGCCGCGACGCGCTCGACGAGTACATCCGCCACCACGCCAGCTGATCACGCGCAACGGTCGGTTCCTCGCGGCCTGGCTGTGTCGCAAGTCGATCGCTCTGCCGGGTGGTCCGCGCCGGGCCATTCACCTCAGATGGCTCGCCTCATAGAGTCGGAGGGAGGGCGCTACGCGGCCGCAGTCTCGACCATTGGGGCGCGGCGTTCGACGCCTTCGAACTCGACTGGTCGCGAATAATCGATCCGGGGCGATCGCCTCCAGCGCGGCAGCGACGTCGGGTCCGGCGAGCTCTGGCAGCGTGGTAGCGGTGGCGGCCCTGCACGCGGACGCGCACCAGGCCACCCTCGACGAGGCGCCGCAGGTGCGTCGTGGCGGTCGCCGGCGCAACCCTAGGCGGCGCAGTACGCCGCCGGTCTCCCGAGCGACGATCCGCCTCCTGGCCAACACCGCCGCACCGCGACCTTCCTTCCCAGCGAGCTCATCGCGTTCCTCGCCGATCAACCCGCGATCAACATTGAGCTGCAAGAGCGCTCCAGCCACCAGATCGTCCAAGCCATAGCTGAAGGACGCGCCGATCTCGGAATCGTCGCTGACACGGTCAGCCTCGGAACGCTCGAGCACATCGCAATTCGAACCGACCGGCTCGTGGTCGTCACTCGCTCGGCGCATCCGCTCGCGCGCCACACCGAAGTGACCTTCCAAACGGCCGTCGACCGATGGCAGACCCTGCATCCCGTCACCAGGATCGCCCTCACCGACTGGTGGGCCGACCGCCGCCTGACCCTCTGCCACGTCGCTGCCACGCAGCTCTCCGCCCCCGCCCAAAGGCTCGTCGGCCACCTCACCCGCAGCCCGGCGACAACAGATTGCTGACGCACACTCGCGGCTGCAGCAACGAAAGCAGTGTTTCGCGCATCGGCAATCTGACCGCGGCGCACCTTGCGATGGCGACGGGTGGGCACCCGAGTAACGCTAGGCGCTGGCTGCGAGGAACTCGTACGCCGTCGGGCGAGCACGCCACGCGCGCCCTTGAGCTGACAGCCTTGGTCGAGCGCCTGGGACTGGTCATGGAGGCGGCGTATATCCCGGTTTGGCTGCTCAAGCCAATCGAGCGTCTCGACGACCGGCGGCCCGTCGATGTGATCCGTGCTGGCCAGTACCGTCGGGTTTCCCAGCTGGTCGCGTCGCTCGAGGGTACCCCCGTCTCATAGGTGGCGTCCTCAATGGTGTCCTCATGCGCCACATCCCGCACGGCGCCGACCCGCTTTATGAGCCACCTGACCCAGCCGACGGACGCTGGCAGCGCGGCAGCGTGATCGAGGCGTGGTATCTCTCAGATGAGCCCGAGACGGCTTGGGCGGAGTGGTACCGCGCGCTGGCCGGCACCGGGCTTGCGCCAGCCCGAGCCCTGCCCCGCGACCTGTGGCGCTGGCGCATCGTCCTTGATCGCGTGGCCCTGCTCGACAATGACGAGCGCCTGGCCCGCGTCGGCCTTCCGCCACCAGCTACCGTGCAGGCCCAGTGGGCGTCCTGCCAGACCATCGGCGAGGCACCGTGCCTCGCGGGATGCGCACCTGAGCCCGCAAGCTCATATCCCAACCCGGGCTGACGGCCGCGATCGGCGCCCCGCAACCGGATCGTCTGGTAGCCGAACTCGCGTGCGTGCGTGCGTGCGGGCCGGCGGTGGCGGCCGAGCCCGCTGTCCTCGCATAGCCCCCTACTTTGCGGCTGGGGACAGCTGCCCAAGGGGAGGGCCTCCAAGGGCGGCGCGTGGGGCCCGCGCCGGTGCAATAAGGTGGCTGAGATGGCCGACGAGCTGCCATTTGCACTCGATCAGGGATTTGACCGTCTCTACGGGCTCGAGGTGACCGATGCGGGGGACGGTGCGATGCGTGGGACGGTCCCCGTGCGTGACCAGATCAAGCAGCCCGCGGGGCTCGTGCACGGAGGCATCTACGCGGCGATCGCCGAGAGCCTGTCGACGATCGGGACCGCGCTGGCGGTGATCGACGACGGCAAGACGGCCGTCGGGCTCTCCAACCTGACCAGCTTCCTGCGCCCGATCACCGAGGGTACGATCAACGCCCAGGCTCGCGCCCGGCACCGCGGCCGGACCACATGGGTGTGGGAGGTCGAGCTGACCGACGATCGGGGCCGGCTGTGCGCGATGACGCGCGTCACCGTGGCGATTCGCGAACGGGTCAGCGCCCGCGCGCCCCGCGCCCCAGCCAGAACTGCGTAAAGCTGCGCAAGGCGGGATCCCGAACCGAGCTGACGTGGATCGCGCGCGTCCAGGCCAGTCCGACCAGCCCGTTCAGGTCCGCGCGGCGGGCCAGGATCACGGCTTGACCGGCCGCCGCGAGCGCCGGCGTGAACGGCGCGGCGATCGAGGCAGCCAAGGCCGGCAGCCCGGCCGGCGGCTTGCTGGTGCCGTACATGATCACGACGTCGCCGACCTGCAGAGCCTGCAGCAGCTGGTCGTCGCTGAGCTGCGCGTAGTCGCGCTCCACCGCCACCGGCACGTGGGCTCCGCTGGTCGGGGGCTCTGAGTCGTACATCGGGCGCAGGACACCGGGGGCGAGCAGGGCGTGCCCCTGATCCCGGTACCGGACCCCGACCGGACTTCCGTCACCCGACACCCCGGGCTGGTCCCGGCCCGCCAGCAGCCCGCCTGACAAGAAGGCGATCACGCCGACTGCAATCGCCAGCGCGGCCACTGTGATGGCGAGCCACTCGAGCCATCGGCTCACCCGCACGTGAACCTGCTGGCGGCGCCCGAGCGCCTCACTCGGCGACGCGCAACGAGCGTCTGCTCCTCGAGGCGGATCCGGATCCGCCTCGGGTCTCGGCGCTCGCACCGGCCGCCGCCGAGAGCTCCTCGATCGACGCCCGCAGCTCGTCGGCCAGCGCCTCGAGGTCGCCCAATGCGTCGTAGTCGGAGTTGAGGCCGAAGTTGAGCTGGCCGTTGTAGCTCATGATCGCGATCCCGAGCGCTTGATTCTCGGCCAGCGGCACCATCGGGAACATCGCCTCGAGCTGACGGCCGAGCATGTAGAGCGGGAACTGCGGCCCGGGGATGTTGGTCACCACCACGTTGAACATCCGCTGGCGAGCCTGGAGCCGCGCCGCCTGGGCCATGATCGTCGGTGGGGCGAACCCGGTCAGCTCGGTCAGCACCTGCGCCCCCACCGCCTGACCGGAGTCCTTGATGCCGTCCATCTCGCGGCTGATCGTCAGCAGGCGCTGCACGGGATCACTGAGACCGACCGGCAGCGGCACCCACATCGCCGCGACCCGATTGCCGAGCGCGCCGCGCTGCACGTCGGCCCGCACCGAGACCGGCACCATCGCTTTGAGGGTCAGATCTTCGGTGGCCTCGCCGTGGAGGCGCAGATACCGGCCCAGCGCGCCTGCGACGGCAGCCAGCACGACGTCGTTGACCGTTCCGCCGATCGCGTTCTTGACCGCCTTGAACTCGCTCAGCTCGCCGCACACCCAGGTGAAGCGGCGATGCGGCCCGATCTTCACGTTGAACGGGCTCGGCGGAGCAGCCTGCAGCCCGGTGCGGGCGACGGCGCCGAGGCCGCCGAGCGCTTGGCTGACCCGCGCGGCGACGTGTCGAGGCCCGCGCAGCGTCGCTCGAGCTCCGCGGGCGATCTCGGCCGGGACAGTCGTGCGCTCGAGCAGCGCGTCGGCCAGCAGTTGGGCGCCGCTGGGCAGTGGACGGGGGATCCACTCGTGCTCGGGCGGGGCGACCGGCATCGGCTCCGGCGCGGAGTCGAACAGGACGGTGGCGATGTCGACGCCGGAGACGCCGTCGACGAGCGCGTGATGGGTCTTGGAGAGCAGGGCGAAGCGACCGTCGGACAGCCCCTCGACCAGCCACAGCTCCCAGAGGGGCCGGGCGCGATCGAGCGCCTGGGAGAACACGCGTCCGGTCAGGCGCTTGAGCTGCGCGTCGCCGCCCGGCCGCGGCAGGGCGGAATGGCGCACGTGGAAGTTGACGTTGAAGTGTGGGTCGTCGACCCAGACCGGCCGGCCCTGGTTGAGCGGCACGAAGGCCAGCCGCTGGCGGTAGCGGGGCACGAGGTGAAGCCGGGACACGATCTGCGCGACCAGGTCCTCATAGCCCGGCGGCGACCCCTCAAAGACCATGCACCCCGCCACGTGCATGTGGGTGGCGTCTCGCTCGAGGTGCAGAAACGAGCTGTCGAGCCCGGTCAGGCGATCCGGATTGGCCACAGCCGAATTATGCCCGCTTTGACGACTGTGACGAGGCTCACATAAGCGCGCCGGATGGGCTGCGACCCTGGCGCGGTTGCAAAATCGACTGCCGAGTCGCCTCTGCCCTATGCGGAGGCGAGCGGGGGACCCATTGCCGGGTAGGCGCACCTGTTGCACCCGGCCGGGGCGAATCGGACGCCTGGCGCACAGCCAGCGGCGACCGTAGCGAAATTCGTAACGACGCCTCTCAGAGCCGTCCGCACGAGCTTGCGAGCCCGACAGCTAACCACGCAGGCACCCGGTCGATCTGATTCGAGGAGGACCTCGGTTTGAGGCCGAAGATGAAGCTGCGCAAGAAGCGCTCAGTACACCTGCTAATCGCGACGATAATGCTGGCCCTGCCGGCGTCCGCGGTCGCGCTGACCAGCGCCACCGCCGGTCCCGGCTCGGCGGCGAGAACCCAATCCACCACTCATCTGCGGGTCACTCCGCGCCGGATGAGCTACGAGCACCGGGTGACCGTCAGCGGTCGTGCTCCCCGCTCTGCAGCGGGCCGTACCGTCGTGCTGCAGACGGCGGGCAGACGGTTGGCGGGCTGGCGGCCGTTGGCCGCCACCCGGATCGGACCCGAGGGCGGCTTTGTCCTCCACGCGGCGCTGCATCGCTCGGGGTTTGTCCGCGTAGTCGACGCCGCCTTGACCTCGGGCGCTCCGGGCGCTCCGGGCGCTTCGCCGGCGCTGGCGGCCACCCGTCCGCAGCCGGTCACGGTGGCGGCGCGGCTCAACGTCGCCTCGCGCTCCCGTGATCTGCTCGCCGGCGGGACGGTCGCGGTCAGCGGGAAGCTGCTGCCCGCGGTCGCGCAGCGCATCGTGCGCCTGGAGGGCCACTTCGCCAACGGGTGGCGGACGGTGGCCCGCGCACGAACGGCCCGCAAGGGCGGCTTTGAGCTCCACGGCCGGGTCGCCAGCGGGCTGCAGCGGCGCCTGCGGGTCCTGTTCGCCGGCGATCGCGACAATGCCCGTGCTGCCCGCTCGGCGGGTCGCGTGACCGTCTTCGGGCAGGGTGTCGCCTCGTGGTATGACGACTCCGGCTCGACGGCCTGCGGTTTCCACGCCGGACTCGGGGTGGCCAACCTGAGCCTGCCGTGTGGCACCCGGGTGCGGTTTCGCTACGGCTCGAGCAGCGTGACGGCGGTGGTCGACGACCGGGGCCCCTATGTGGGTGGGCGCCAGTGGGACCTCAACCAGAACACTGCCGCGGCGCTGGGCTTCAGCGGCGTCGGCACGGTCTGGTCGACCCAGTAGGGACGTCTGGCGGCTGACCTAGCCTCTCGCAGCATGTCGGGCCGCTGCGTCGCACATCTGGACATGGACGCGTTCTACGTGTCAGTCGAGCTGCGACGGCGGCCCGAGCTGCGGGGCCGGCCGGTGATCGTCGCCGGCACCGGACCGCGTGCGGTGGTCACGACCGCGTCCTACGAGGCGCGGCGCTTCGGCATCGGCTCGGCGATGCCGGCCGCTCGAGCGCGGCGCCTGTGTCCGGACGGCGTCTACCTACCGCCTGACTTTCCCTACTACCGAGCGGCCTCAGCCCAGGTGATGGAGCTCGTGCGCGGCTGCGCCGAGGCGGTGGAGGTGGTCGGTCTCGATGAGGCGTACCTAGACCTGACCGGGCAACCGGCGCCGCGAGCGCAGATGCGCCGGCTGGTGCTCGACATCCACCGGGTCGCCGGGCTCGGCGCCTCGATCGGCGTCGGCCCCAACAAGCTGGTGGCGAAGGTCGCCTCCGACGCCGAGAAGCCGCGCGGGTTCGTCGTCCTCAGCCGCGAGCAGGCGTGCCGGCGCTTCGCCGCGGCCCCCTGCGGGCTGATCCCCGGAATCGGGCCCAAGACGGCGCAGCGGCTTCGGCGCTGCGGGCTGGAGACACTCGGCAAGCTCGCCGCGGCGCCGGAATCAGAGCTCGCGGCGCGCTTCGGAGCCCGGCTGGGCCTCGCGCTTCAGCGCCGGGCCCGGTTTGAGGACGACGCGCCCGTGACCCAGGAGCGCAAGGTGGTCTCAGAATCCCGCGAGACCACCTTCGACCGGGACATCTGCGGTCTCGCCCAGCTCGAGCCGATCCTGGACCGGCTCGTGCAAGAGCTCTGCCAGGGCCTGGAGCGCCAGCGACGGCGCGGCCGGACGATCGGGATCAAGGTGCGCCTGGACGACTTCTCCACCCATACCCGGGCCCGTACCCTGGCCGAGCCGGTGGGCGGGACAGAGCAAATCGGACCGGTCGCGGTGCAATTGCTGCGCCGCTTCGCGCCCCCTAGGCCCGTGCGACTGCTCGGGGTCAGGGTGGCGGGGCTGGAGCCCGATCAGGCGCCGGCCGCCGAGCAGCTGGCGCTGACGCTGTAGACCGGCGCCCGGACGAGACTCAGTACAGCGCGGCGGCGAGCCGGCGGCGTGACTCGCGGGCCAACGGATGCTCGACCCCGAGCTCGTCCAGGATCCCGACCACGACGCGGCGGATCTCGTCACGCGAGCCGTCCGCGCTCGACAGCGCGCCGATCAGGAGGTCCAGCGCCCGCTCGTGGTCACCGGAGTCGAATGCCTCCAGCGCCTCGGCCACCTCGGGAGAGCTGTCAGACCGGGCGAGCTGGATCCGGGCCGCGAGTCCGTCGGCGGCAAAGCTCCCGGGGACCTGCCCGAGCAGCGCGAGCGCCCCGTCGCAATCGCCGCGACCGTACAGGAGCCTGGCCAGCGGAACCGCGGCATCGGCGCGTGACGGCTCGAGCTCCACGGCGCGCCGTAGCGACGCCTCATCGCCCTGGGCTACGAGCCCATCGGCTTCGGAGGGCAGCAGGGCGTCGAGGAAGCGCTCGATCGCCGTCGGTGGCTGGACGCCGAGGAACTCCGACGCGACCGCGCCACCGCTGAACGCCTTGACGGCGGGGATGCTCTGAATGCCGTAGGTCCGAGCCAGGGCTTGGTTGGCGTCGACGTCGACCTTGGCCAGCTCGACTGCACCGGCGCGCGCCGCCACTGCCCGCTCGAGCACCGGGCCGAGCTGGCGGCAGGGGCCGCACCATTCGGCCCAGAAATCCACCACCACGGGTACCGTCCGCGAGCGGTCGATGACCGCGGTTTGAAAATTGAGCTCGGAAACGTCCATCTCAAGCTGAGATGGTAGCCACGTCGCTGAGGGCGTCCGGCCGGGTTCGCATGTCCGCCCCGATTCGCGGGTCCGGCGATCGGCCGGGGCCGCCCCAGCTCACCGGGCCCGATCGTGTAGACAGCCAGGGGTGAACCAACGGGTGATCAGCCGTGCCGGCGTCCAGCTGTCCGCAGCGGAGACGGGGGAGGGGCCGGCCGTGGTCCTGCTGCACGGGTTGACCGCGACCCATCGGTATGTCGTGATGGGCTCCACGGCGCTGCCCCGCTCCGGTCATCGAGTGATCTCCTACGATGCCCGCGGCCACGGGAGCTCCTCGCCGGCGCCGTCCGGCGCCTACGGCTATGACGATCTGGGGCTCGACCTGGAGGCCGTGCTCGACGGCTTCGGGGTGCGCCGGGCCGTACTCGCCGGAGCCTCGATGGGAGCCCACACGCTGCTGTGGCTGGCCCTGCACCGCCCCGAGCGCGTGGGGGGCCTGGTCGTCATAACGCCGGCCTACGAACCGGAGAGCTTCGGCGACCCCGGCCGCCTGGCCCACTGGGATGCGCTGGCCGACGGCCTGCGCCGCGGCGGCATCGAGGGTTTCCTGTCTGCCTACGGGGAGCCACAGGTCCCGGCGCGCTGGCGTGACACGATCGTGCAGGTGATCCGTCAGCGACTGGCGCTGCACGAGCACCCCGGGGCGGTGGCCGACGCGCTGAAGGCGGTTCCTCGCTCGCAGCCGTTCGGGGGGCTGGATGAGCTGTCGGGGATCGCGGTCCCAGCCGTGGTGGTAGCCGACCACGACGAGGCCGATCCCGAGCATCCGCGTGCGGTGGGGGAGGCCTACGCGCAGGCGATCCGCGGGTCTGCACTGGTCATCGAGGAAGCCGGCCGTCCTCCGATCGCCTGGCAGGGGAGCCAGCTCTCGCGGGTGATCGCCGAGGTTGTCACGGAGACCCGGAGCCCGGGGAAGTCGAAGTAACTGGGACCGGGCCGGGCCTGCGGGCTAAGCCCGAGCGCGGCTCTCTCTGACGATCCGAACGTTGCTGGTCCGGTCCTGCAGACGGTCCATTGCCGCCTCGATGTCGCTCGAGGGACGCTCGGTCGACCAGCGCTTGCCGACCTGCTGGACCTCGCCGGCGGCCTCGAGCTGGTGCAGCCGACCGAGCACCTTGCGGTGGTTGAGTCCGGACGCCTTGGCGATTCGCTCGGTTGAGTGCTCGCCCCGGGGCAGCTCTCGAAGCGCCTTCTTCAGACGATCCTCCTGTGGCTTGGGGGGTGGGGTGTCTGCGCCCGGCCGCGGCTCCGCAGCGCGCGCAGGAGCCTTTGGTGGGCTCTCCGGCACCGGCAGGCCATCCCCATATCGAGCGCGGCAGGCGGCACACAGGACCACCGGTTCGCCGGCCTCGGGACGGACGACCGCGAGCTGGCGCCAGTGGCGCCCGGAACGGCAGGCCGCACAGCGCCTTCCAGCGCGCTCGATCTCCGTCAGGTCCTCGGTGCTCGTCGACATTCCTGATCTACGATAGAAGGTCGACTCGACTTAGGTCACCCAGACCATCGCTGCAGCGACCTGGCCGGCGCTGGGCTTCGGTTATCGCCGCGAAGCTCGTCCGGTCCTGAGCACATAGACACGGGCACAGCCGAACTCGTGCACCGAGGCCACGATCGGCCCCAGCGACCGCCTCAGGTCGGCCCGGTGATGACGGCAGTCTGAGATCAGCAGCGTGCTACCAGTACCGCGCACGAAGGCTCGTGCGGCGACTGGGCGCATCCGGCCGCCGAACAGCCGGTCGGCCTGACGCGAGCGCCCAGCGTAGTCCTGGCTCCAGTAGCCGTGGCCGACCCAGACGGCGCGGCCGGTCTGGGAGGGCACGACGACCGCAAACGGAGTCGGGGCGAGCACGCCCGCGCCCGGGGCGCCCGCGGACACGAAACGCAGCGCGGCGAGATCGGAGTGGGGGAGGTAGTACTGGACAGTCGGGCTCTGAGCGGTGTTGATGAACTTGCGGGCGTCGTAGACCAGTCCAGGCAGGGTCAGCAGGCCGATGGCAGCTGCACTGACCAGCGCCGGCGCTCGGACTCGCCGGGCCCCCCGGACCGCGAGGACCGCGAATGGGAAGCTGAGGCCCTGCAGGGCGTGCGGCGCGAACGCGTCGTTGACGAAGTAGGTGACAAAGCAGGCTCCGATCCACAGCAGCAGCGCCTGCTCGACCACGACCGGGCCGGGCCGGCGCAGGCCGGCGGCGGCGATCAGCGCCAGCGGTCCGAAGCCGGCCAGCAGCACGAGCGCGGGCAGGCGCCCGATCAGCTCGTACTGGGCGGCGAGCTTCCAGGCCGGATCGGCGTGGCTGAGCACGTAGTAGTAGCCGAGCGGCAGGGCAGCGCCGATCGCCGGCACGGCGAGCGCCCACCAGCCCCGCTCGCGCCGCCAGACGCCCAGGCCGGCGAAGATCAGGATCAGGGTTATTCCCTGCCACGGATGCAGCCACGACGCGATCAGGGACGCGGCGGCGGCGAGCATCAGTGGCCGTCGCCGCATCCGAGTCACGCCGGTCCGATCAGCCGGATCGCGGCCTCGAGCGGGATCGAGCGCCCTCTCGACCGCCAGCAGGGCCACCGGCACCAGCGCCAGGGCGAGCGCGCTCGGCACATAGCCCCAGAGCTTGTTCGCCGCCAGCAGCTCATCGCCGAGCAGGTACAGGCCAAAGCGAAACCGGGCGCTCCCCAGCTGCGTCCAGCTGAACAGGGCGCTCAGCGGCGTGCAGAGGAACAGGGCGAGAATCACCGTCGCGCCGCGGGCCCCCGGCTGTCCGGGAAACATCCGCCGCGCCCAGGCGAAGGCGGCGAGCGCCAGCGCCAGCACGGCGACCGGCTTCCAGATCAGGTAGGCAAGCTGCAGCGACAGACCGGCACGCCACAGCAGGCCGGTGATCTCAAACAGCGGCTCGAGGTACACGTGGCCGCTGGGGGCGAGGCTGAAAAGATCACCTGCCAGCCCGTGTCCGCCGGCGTCCCGCGCCCAGGCCAGGTACTGCAGCTGATCGGCCCCGAGCACCCCATCGGCGCCGATCAGGCCGTCGGCACCGGTGAACACCGTGTGGGTCTGGGCCGCGTGGATCAGGGCGACAGCCAGCGGGAACAGGCCGTAGACGGCCAACGCCACCAGCAGCACGATCTCGGTCCGAGGGGCCCGGGACCCGCCTTGCCGCATGGCGCACAAGCCTATCCGCGTCGGCGTGGCCGGCCGCGCTGGGCGACACGGCCGCCCGGCTCAGCCCAGCGTCACGTGATCGGTGCGCTGCACCGCGTTCAGATACCCGTTGCCGCGGTACTGGATGACTACCCTGAGCGCCGTCCTGGTGTGGTGGATGAGCTTGTTGAACGCCACCGGGGTGGAGAACGTGCAGTTCGGGCTCACCGAGGCGAGCGCGAAGGCTACGCGACGCTTGCCGTCGTAGTAGCGGACCGCCGCGTTGCCGGTGCAGCGCAACGAGGCCGGGATGAACCCCGCTCCGTGCAGGCTCCCTGAGGTCTTGAACACGTACGGCTTGTGGACGACATGCGAGGGGGAGGTCCGCGTGGTCATCCGCGGCGTGCGCTTGAACGACGGCTCGGTGAAGAACGTCTGATCAGAGCCGAACGACACCACGTTGCCGTGAGCGGCCCCGACCCGGTAGTGAAACAGCTTGCCGGGGGCGAGTCCGGTCAGCTGCACCGCCACCGGCTCCGGGGTGCTGACGCCCGGCAGGGGCGGACCCGGGATCGTCTGCGCGGTGTAGAGAGCCGAGAGGCCGTACTGGAAGAAGGCGGTCGTCTGCTGACCTTCGGGGTTGACGCTGCCGGTGACCGTCGCGACCGTCTTGAGCACGCCGATCGGCGGTCCGGTGACCGGGAGGGCCGGCGGATGACCGCTGGTCTTGAACGTACGATCGGCGCCGTAGGCGAGACCGTCCTTGTTCAGCGCGGCGATCCGGTAGTGATACACGGTTCCGGGCGTCAGGCCCGCTACCGACGAGCTGGCCAGGACGGGCTTGCTCCCATGTCCGGCCGACCGGCTGGCGGTCGTGTAGCCGTAGCCCGGGGTCAGCCCGTACTGAAACGTATAGCCAGTCTGGGTCCCGTTGGGGTTGACGTCGGCGCCGAGCACGGCGCCCGTCCCGGTAACAGCGACAGCGCCCCGAGTCTTGACGGTCGGGGAGGCGGCCGCGATCGCGACGGCGGTGACACAGGCCATCGCGATCAGGGCCAGGACGAGCAATCTCGCGATGCGCTTCATTACTGCCTCCTCGGAGTCGACTCGGACGTTCTAAACCCGTGCGCCAGACGAAGTTGCGTCCAGGGCGAGCGAAAGGAGTGCTTCTTCAACGCGATCGCGCAAGCTCCTGCGCCGCTTGGATCGTTCGGTGCCGGTGACGCTTTGAGATATAGTCTCTCGGTTGTGAACGCGGTCGAGCACATCGAGGACTGGCGGGGGCAAACCGTCGTCGATCCGGCCGACGTCGAGCTGGGCAAGGTCGATGAGATCTTCTTTGACTCGAGCACGGAAGCGGCGGTGCTTGTCTCGGTCAAGAGCGGGCTGCTGGGGCGCCACTCGACGCTGATCCCGCTCGAAAATGCCACATTTGGCCACGACTACGTGAGGGTTGCGCATTCCCGGGAGACCGTCGACGCCGCCGGTCAGGGCGCCAACGGAGGCACGAGCCAGGAAGAGCTGACCGCGCTGGGCACCGCCTACGGAGTCAGGTTCTCAGACCAGGTCAGGCTCGAGACCGCCTCCGAGCGCCAAGCACGGGACGCCGAGGCGGAGGAAGCCCGCCAGCGGGCAGCCGAGCTGGCGGCCGCGGCTCGGGAGAAGCTCGAGCAGCGCGACGCCGCGGGCGAGCGCGCACTGGGCGCCAAAGCCGAAGCTGACCGGGCTCAGACCGAAGCCGAGCGGGCCCGACAGGCGGCCCTCGAGGCTCGCGAGCGCGCTCAGCGCTATGAGCAAGGCTAGGGCCGACCGCTTCCGGCTCAGCGCCGCCGGATCGCGGGTCGGTTAGGCTCGCGTGATGGAACGGTGGCGGCTGGGCGACAGCGACCTGGAGGTCTCCGAGATCTCGCTCGGCTCCTGGCTGACCTACGCCGGCGGGGTGGGGCGCGAGCAGACCGAGGCGTGCACCCGCGCCGCCTTTGAAGCCGGGATCAACTTCTTCGATACCGCCAACGCCTACGGGCGCGGGGCGGCCGAGACTGCCTGGGGGGAGATCCTCTCGGACTACCCGCGCGACTCCTACGTGCTGGCCACCAAGGTGTTCTTTCCCATGTCAGACACCGATCAGGGCCTTTCCGCGACCCAGATCCACAAGCAGCTCGACGCCTCGCTGTCCCGCCTGCAGACCGATTACGTCGATCTCTACCAGTGTCACCGCTTCGACGCGGAGGCGCCGATCGAGGAGACGATGGAGGCCCTGACCGAAGCGGTCAACTCCGGCAAGGTGCGCTACCTCGGCTTCAGCGAATGGACGTCCGAGCAGATCGAGGCGGGGCTCTCGGTGGCGGGCGCGGCGAAGTTCGTCTCCTCCCAGCCGCAGTATTCGATGTTGTGGCGGGCACCCGAGGCCGAGCTGCTGCCGCTCTGCGCCGCGCGAGAGATCTCGCAGATCTGCTGGTCGCCGCTGGCCCAGGGCGTGCTGACCGGCAAATACAAGCCCGGGGAGCAGCCGCCCGCGGATTCACGCGCCGCCAGCGACGAGATGGGAGGTTTCATCTCCTCGTTCATGGAGGACCGCACGCTCGAGGCGGTGCAGCGGTTGGGGCCGATCGCGGAGCGAGCCGGGCTGAGCATGGCCCAGCTGGCGCTGGCCTGGGTGTTGCGCGACCCCAACGTGGCCTCGGCGATCATCGGCGCCAGCCGTCCCGAGCAGGTGCGCGACAATGCGGCTGCCTCCGGGGTGACGCTCTCGCTCGAGACGCTCGAGGAGATCGACCAGGCGCTCGGGGACGTGCCGATCACCGAGCCGCAGCTCGCTCCCGGCGCAGCGGCCGGCGTGCGGCACCGTACGGCGTCTTAGCCGAGCAGGTTGGCGGCTAAAAAGGCCCGGGCGACGTTGGCTGGGGTGTGGTGTTCGAGGTCGACTTGGGCGTTCATGTGTTGCATGGCTTGGGTGGTTAGTTTGATGCTGACTGCGTTGAGGGTTTGGGCGAAGGCGGGGCCTTGTTGTTTGAG
>JAABUJ010000570.1_pt1 | contig 69628 bp, 64 predicted proteins | sample 5559131 | NCBI WGS metagenome assembly JAABUJ01 (sample SAMN10711875, study PRJNA513366) | rock metagenome | isolation source: Antarctica rocks | place: Antarctica: Victoria Land, Mt New Zealand nord | collected 2016-01-07 | reverse complement strand
ACCTTGCTATCCAACGTGCATCGCGCGCTGAACGCGAGGCCCCTTGCATTGACAAAAGCTGCGTGATATAAGACTCACAACGCTACCCTGCTTCGCAGTGCTCCCCCGGAAATCGGCACGACCTCCCAGCTTTTTGTCTCGATTTTTGCACTGAACACTCCTCCGCCCATCTTTGATAGGCTTAACTGAGTGTCCACCAAACCGGGGGAAGACCAATTAGCGCGTGGAAAGTGTATCCCGTCGCTTCACACAAAACCCAAAGGTTCATCTCACGGGTAACAGTCGGTTGCGGGGCGCCTGCTTTGTGGCGGGGCTGCACCGCCGCGCAAGTCAGTGGACGAGAAGCCGCGTCGTGGCGACCATAGTTAAGTCATGCTCGGATCAACGCGGCGTCATTGAAGGTTCTACACTGGCCGCCGATCCGATCTCTTCGATGCAGCGAGCAATGTAAGCAACCTGATCATCGTCTAGACCCGGATACGTGCCGACCCAGAAGACGTCATTCATTATCGTGTTCGCATTTCGAAGATCGCCGATCACGCGGTACGTAATATCACGATAGGCGGGCTGCCGTACGAGGTTACCGGCGAAGACGAGCCGCGTACCGACTTTACGATCGTTAAGCGCCCGCGTCAGGGCATTCCGCCCGATGGGTGCTTCCGGCATCACACGGATTGGGTAGCCAAACCACGAGCACGAGCCTTTAGGGAGCTCGCGCGGCAACGTTAGCCAGGGCAGGTGCTCGAGCAGCGACGTCAACTGGGCCGCGTTGTGACGGCGCCGTTCGATGAACCGGTCCAGCTTTGCGAGTTGAGAAACGCCGACCGCGGCTTGCATGTCGGTGAGCTTGAGGTTGTAACCGATATGGCTATAGGTATACTTGTGATCATAGCCATGTGGCAAGTCGCCAAGCTGCCAATCGAATCGCTTGCCGCACGTGTTTTCTTTACCGGGTTGACACCAGCAATCCCGACCCCAATCACGGAATGATTCCGCAATCTTGCGCAGCTTGGGCGAACGCATCAAAACAGCGCCACCCTCTCCCATCGTCATATGATGCGCGGGATAAAAACTGACCGTAGAAACGTCGCCGAACGTACCGACCTGCACTCCGTTCCAGCTAGCCCCCACGGCATCACAGGTGTCTTCGATCATCCAAAGGCCATGTTTTCGACAGAAGTCACGGACAAGTTCGGGATTGTACGGATTACCCAACGTGTGGGCAAAGATGACAGCGCGCGTTTTCGGTGAGAGCGCCGCCTCCAGCTGGGAAACATCCGCGTTATAGGTGATGAGTTCGCTATCGACAAAAACGGGAATGGCACCGAGTTGTACGATTGGGTTTACGGTAGTGGGGAAGCCAGCAGCAGCAGTAATGACTTCGTCGCCTGGCCTTAGGCGACGGTCTCCATGCTGTGGCGATGTCAGCGCGGCGAGTGCCACGAGATTCGCACTCGACCCCGAGTTGACAAGCACACATTCACGAATGCCGTACCACCGCGCGAATTCGCGCTCAAAACGTCCAGCGAAGCGGCCGGTCGTCAACCAGAAATCCAGCGCGCTATCGACCAATGAAAGCATGTCACCATCATCGAAAACTCGACCGGATACTGGTACGGCATCATCGCCAGGCTCAAACGTTTTGTGTTCGTATGCAGCGGCGAAATATTCCCGGGTCTTCATCAGTACGTCTGCCCGTAGCTTCGCTGCTTTTGGTGAAGAACTTTTATCGAACAGCATCCGCTGCCTCTAGTCGTTTTTCACCAAGCATTTTGCGGTACCAGGGAATCGTTTCCCGCAGCCCCGCTTCAAGCGTCCAGCGCGGACTCCAGCCTAGCATACTACGCGCTTTACGTGAATCCAGTGTTTGCTCCTTGATTTCGTGCGTCGCAACACTGAGAATTACGGGTTCAAACTCTATATTCATCAAATGCATTATCGTTCGTGTGACCTCGAGCACGTCGATGCGCGACTCCGGGCTAAAGTTGAACGCTTCGCCGCGAACATGGGGATCATCGATCGCCTCAGCGAGCGCAAGATAAGCATCGACGACATCGGCAACATAAATGTAATCCCGCACGTTCCTTCCGTCGCTACGCAGAACCGGCGGCTCATTCGAGAGCAGGCTGCGGATCGTACCGGGGACGATTCGGCTCCAATTGAGATCGCCGGGACCGTAAATATTGCCGCAACGCGCAACCGTGACAGGCAGATCGTACGTGGCGGCATAGCATGTGGTCAGGAGATCGGTGCAACTCTTAGAGACATCATATGGGTGACGGCCGGCGAGCGGCATTTCTTCTGTATATGGCAACACCGCAGATTCGCCGTAAGCCTTGTCGCTTGACGCCACGATCACGGCCTTGACTAGACCGGTCATGCAGCGTGAAGCTTCGAGCAGGTTGTACGTGCCGCGCACATTGCTCTCGAAGGTTTCGAGTGGCTCGCGCAACGCGGCGCCGACGAGGGTCTGCGCTCCTAGGTGGAAGACGACTTCTATATCATGCGCGTTTATCGCTCGTAAGCAGTCCTCGTAGCGCTGAAGTTCGCCACGTACGACCGAGCAGCGCAAAGCGGTCCCATCGCGGTAAAACGACGACTGCGGATCTTCGTCGCGAACCTGTCCCACAACATAAGCCCCTCGAGCGAGAAGCGCGGTGCAAAGGTGGCTTCCCACTATCCCGGTTGCGCCCGTGACTAGGACGCGACGATCGGCCCAAGTAGACATTCTTTTCCCTCGATGGTGTCTCGATGCGCTTTTTTCACTCAGTTGCGACTTTTGATTGATGCGCATCGCAACCTTCGATAGTTCCATTTATCATGAAAGCGGGTCCGCATTGAAGCCGAACTGGGTCAACTCAATTACTCCTGTGTAACGTGCGCGTCGCGGGCCGCACTACGGAGATGGTCAGCGCTGCTACCGTTGCTATACAGACTGACTCGAGGATGGCTTGCAAGAGTGCAAGCCATTCAACGAGATAGACGGTACCGCCGGCTGTATCATCGATGAGCCAACCGTTGAGCGCCATAGCGAGCCGCAGGTGCGGCAAGATTCGCCCTCGACGAAAAGCAACCCAGTGGCGATCGTACCGCACAGCATAACGCAGTGTACCTGACCCGTCCCGCGGCAGCTTTACGGCAACAAGCCACGGAAAAAATGTTCGCCCCGTCGCCGCGCGGTACCAGCTAGCTGCTGCGTGCTCGGGAAGCGCTGGGAGCTCGGTCGCCCCCATAATGACAACGCAAGTACCGTGACACCGCAGGCGCGTTCCGGCGCCCGGCAAGCGCCACCAGTGCAGCTCAGAACGTGTCGAAGCGATGAGTTTGCCGCGTGTCGTTAGGAGCGCGCCGCTCGCTTGTGCTAAGATTGCGACCGCATTTTTGGTATCGAGCGGCACATCGCTTGAGGTTGCGACCCCACCAAAAGCGGTTCCCCACTGCGGTTTGGAGTCAATTGCAAGCCGAGCGTCGACCCATCCGCGGCCAAGGTTGAGGAAAGCACGTGAAGGCTCGTAGCGAACTAGGTACGTCGCGGAAGGGAGGCCAAAGCGTTTGCGCCCGCGCGCGCCAAGATCACCGAAAAAGACCGCGTTTTCCCCTGGATCATTGCCGATCGACACGATCGCGGGCAGACCGTTCACAAGCGAAAGCAACGGACGAGCGTTCAAAGCGCCGCTACGCAATCGGGAGACGCTTGCCGGCGAGCCGGCTTCTATGAGTTGATATCGCAGCGTCTGCCGGCGTGAGGCGAGATAGGGTCGCACGACAACCTGTTTCACACCTAGCGCGACCAGCGCACGGGTATCGCCCTCACTCTCAGCACTGCCGAGTGCCGCATTGACCGGAAAGGTGGGATAAAATTCATTGAGCGGATCAGCTTTCCCGGCGCGAACGAACGCATCGGGATCAAATCCCGAGCCGCGACCGTTGAAGCTTACCGGCTGAAACGCCGGAAAGAGTGCTACTCGTGTTTGCGGTGTGCTCTCGACAGCGGCAGTCGGTATTGACGCCGCTGGGACGGTCCAGTCCGCAATCGGCTTTGCTATCCACGGTATGCAGAGGGTGGCCGCCACAAAAAGCACAGCCACATCTACAGCGCGCGACGTGGAAGGTACGCGCGCCAGCGAGACTACATATGCGATTACGGCGAATGCAATCAGATCGTACAACTCACGAAAAAGTCCTGACTCCGGCACATGAAGGACGCACCAAGCGTAAAGCGGCGCGATGGGCCCCGCCGTACCGCTTGCGAAGATAAGTGCGGCGATGGCGATGGTAATGATGAGGCGTTCAATAGGGTGCCGGAGCGAAAAAAGCATTCCATAGCCGCTGAACACCCCGAGCATTGCAAGTGGCACGAGGAATGGTTCGAATGGCTTCGCGTAGCCGAACTCATATCCCAACAGCACGCTACCTTGATTGAGCGGCACCGACGCTGCCGCTTGCCAAGGCAACATATATGGGGTGGCTCTAATCACATCGTAAGAGGCAACGATTCCCAAAACAATCGGCGCAACTGCCGTGAAAAGTGCCGCGAGGACGGCGTAACGCCGCATGTATATACACCAAACGGTAAGCGGGACGAATACAATCGCCAAAAACTCTATCTGCGAGATCGAGAACGCCGCCAAAAGCAACAGTGCCACGGTACGCGGCTTTTTTCGCGTCAACTCCGCGACGAGGGCGAGCAACAATGAAAAGGCGAGTACCATCTCAATGTGGCCAGCAACCATTTCGGAGTAGACCCACGGGTTCACGGCCGCGAGAACGGCGAGCATACTGCACCGGACGCCCGTCCCACCGCCCTGCGCTCCGATCTTCATCGCGGCACGCGAGGCAATGAATATCGCCGCCCCAATGATCGCCGTTACCATGACGATCGCGTTCGCAAAAACGGTAAGGGGCCAGAGCGCGAAGCCGACCAGGTAGAGGGTGGGGTACGGCTGTACGCTGCCTAAGCCCTCCGGAAGCCAACCACTGGAAAAGCCGGCTAGCGTCGCGCCTATGGCATCGCCGGCTGCGGAATAGCGCCAGTCGTGACGCAAGGCCGGCAATCCGCCTTGCATCGTGCTCCACAGAACGAAAAACGTTAGTGTCGCTGGGACGGCGACCTCGGGTAGCCGGCGAAGCGTCACAGGAAGGCGTTCAGGTCAAGTTCCCGTGAACCCGCGACGCAGACGGCACTTGCGATATCTAAGACCGTCTAGCTGAGTTGAGATCACCGGCCAGTTCACCGGATTTCCTATCGGCGCACGCGCGATGCAGCCATGGCGGAGACTCCGACGCCCACAATTCCTCGAGATATCGCTTGTCCCTAAGCGTGTCCATCGGATGCCAGAAGCCATCATGCTTATACACCGATAGCTGCGCTTCTTGGGCCAACGTCATAAGCGGCTCGTGCTCCAGCAGCGTCTCATCGCCAGCGATGTAGTCGAAGACGGCCGCCTCAAAAACGAAGAAACCACCATTTATCCAACCTTCGCTGGTCTGAGGCTTCTCCTCGAATCGCGCCACTCGGTCACCAACGATTTGCAGCGTTCCAAAGCGCGCCGGCGGCCGAACCGCCGTGATGGTCGCGAGCCGCCCCGCGCGGCGGTGGAACGCTAACACGTCTGCGACATCCAGGGACGCCAAACCATCGCCGTACGTGCACATGAACGTCTCGTTCCCGATCACGTCCCGCAGACGTCCGATACGACCACCCGTCATCGTCGCCTCCCCTGTATCGATAAGATGGACCCTCCACCGCAGTTTCGTGCGCTCGGTAACATCGACGTGTCCGGTCGAAAGGTCGACGGTCATGTCGTGGCTCGTGGAATACAACGAAAGGAAGTAATCCTTCACGACTTCCTGCTTGTATCCGAGAGCCACCACGAACTCGTCGAATCCGGACGCTGCGTACAAGTTCATCAAATGCCACAGTAGCGGCTTGCCACCGATCTCCACCATCGGCTTCGGTCGAGCCGTGGTTTCCTCCGATAACCGGGTGCCTAGACCGCCAGCCAGAATCACTACTTTCATGTATCGGCTGAGTGGCCTTCCATCGGCAAAGCAAAGCTAGGGCCGGTACCATTGTATATAACCATATTTAGCCTTTCGCCCTCGGACGCTGCAGCAGCATCCCGGCTCAAGCCGATGCCAGCAAGCGACACCGCTGCCTGAGCACTTTGTTGCGCGTCCATCCCGTACTCATTACGCACCACAAAGGTCGGCCGGTGGCGGACCTCTTCATAGATCATTCCGACGTATTCGCTAACGATGCCGAGGAACAGGAACAAGAGGCCGAACAGCATTAGCATCAAACCGACGATTGTACCAAAGCCGGAGAATGGCACGCCGAAAAGAAACGCGCGCACGACGATGCCCCCGAGTATCGCGAACGACGCGAAGCCCAACGAGATGCCGAACAGCGGAATAATTTTTAACGGTGTATACGAACTCGCGAGGACTCCCGTGACGGCGAATCCGACGATCTTCAGCGTCTTAAAGTCCGATACGCCGCCAAAGCGCGGCGGGCGCTCGTGCTCAATGCCGATGGCCTGAAATCCGAGCCAGCCCCACAGAGCGCGTAACATTCGATTACGCTCCGGTAACTGATTGAACGCCTCGTACATCTTGCGGTCAATGAGCCTGAAGTCGCTCGCGTTACGCGGAACGGGGCGAGCACTCAACTTGTTGATGAGCCAGTAGAAGCAGCCCGCGGCAATGCGGCGGAACAGGCTGTTGTCGGTACGGCGCGTGACAATCTGATAGACATTATCATAGCCCGCTTCCCACTTCTCAATAAATGCCGGGATCAATTCCGGCGGGTCTTGCAGATCCGCACACATGATGACCGCGGCGTCGCCGCGTGCGTATGCAAGTCCCGCCGTGACACCCCCATCAAGTCCGAAGTTGCGGGCGAGCTGAATGACCTTAAAACGCGAATCGCGCGCGCGGATAGCTACAAGCTTCGAAAGCGTGTCGTCGTGCGATCCATTCTCCACGATAATTGCCTCAAGATCGTAACGGCCGCCGAGCGCGCCGTCGAAAACGCTGCACAACCGGCGAGCCAGTTCGTCCACGCACGCCTGCTCGTTATACGCGGGCACGATGACGGAGATGAGCCTCTTCATCCTTCTTTAACAATCCTTGCTGTAGCATGCCCTCCTCTATAGGAAGGCGCAAACACACTCATGTCGATGCGGCGTCGACCATCCGAGCCAATTCCCCAACGGACATTATTCGGTCGTCAATATAATAGTCCCCGGCCGGCTTCCCAAACCGCAGATCGTGATATTTCAGCCCCCACGCCGCTAGTTGAGCGCGGGTGCACTCGGACCAATCTACTCCAGTCGCGGATCCGCGGGCGGTGAACATGATGATGCGATGGCCGGCGTCAAACAACCGATTAATAAGCAGGATCGTAGAAGTGAGCGGCGTCGCACGGGCATAATCATTGCCCGCTGTTAGGCTCGCCACTACGCCGTCAATGTCGACGACAAAAGTCAGGCTCCGGACACCTTGGCTTTGCTCGTTTCCGGCGATCGCGACATTATCACGCGCTTGTTCGCCTGGACCGCGCATGGAAGCCCAGCACGCGGTCCGCCGGATTGCCTCGTTCAACGGCGTCCACACGTCCAAACCAAGTTCGGCGCGTGCGCGGGCGATCGAGGGGACATAGTGGGATCGGAAGTCCCGGTCGGGGAGGCCTTCAACCGCAAAGCCCCTGGCCTGTGGAACCGCTGCACTTACTAAGGCCGCAAGTTCGCCGATCGAGACGGCGCGATCGGACCCTACGTTGTACGCTGTGCCCGCCGTGCCGTCGACGAGCAGCCGGGCGAGCCATGCCGCAAGGTCGCCGGAATATAGATAGGATCGGACGGCCCTGCCGTCTCCGCGCACCACGATAGTACGCCCGGCGACCGCTTCGCGGATGAAGTTTCCGATGGCGAAGTGAGCGTCGAGAGGCAGACCTGGGCCCACGAAGGCGAACGCGCGGGCGATTACCGTACTAAGGCCGTTCTCTGCCGCATAGATAGTTGTCAACTGTTCGGCTAGCCGCTTTGCCTGCCCGTATACAGAGCGCCGGTCCGTCGTCGCCCCAGCGCCCACGTAACCCTCGGAGACTTCCCGCATGCCCGCGGGCACGGCGCCATAGACTGCGCCGGAACTGACCATGAGTACGCGCCGAACTCCACTCATGAGCGCAAAGTCCAAGACGCGACGCGTTCCATTGACGATCGTTTCGAGCAATTCAAGGGGTCGATTGTCCGCCGCCAAACTCGTATCGCCCGCCGCATGTATGACATGAGTGAAACGGCCCTTCGGAAACTCGAAAAAGCGCACATCGCCCTCCACCAACCGCTGACCGTGGGCGGCAGCTAGCTGCGGCCACTGTGCCGAGAAGCGTGCGGCGCTTCGCGTGAGCACGGCGACTTCCAGTTCCAATCCGAGTAATGTATTGGCTCGCGCGAACATAGCCAGCAGTCGCCGTCCGAAGAACCCTGTGCCTCCTGTGAGAAACAGCGATGCCCCGCGAAGCTGTTTCAGGGCGCTCTGTGCTTTGACCAAGCTTTCATCCAGGTCAGCGACTTCGAACTCATCGCCCATCGGACGGAACCCGGCAATGAGCTGGCTCAAGAACCACGAAAACCTCGAATAATAGCGAACCCTCGGCTACCTGCAGCTATGCCGTATGTTACCTTGCCCCGTTTGCTCGTCACCTGCGCGTACTGCGCATAGGGGACGACGACGACCTACCTCGCAGACCTACCCGTAGGAGTCCCGTAGGAGTTTCGTAGGAGCGACGTTTTTTGTCACAAACTATGGTATCACAACCGCAGGGGATGACCGCCAAACAGGAGTGCCATGCATACGACCTTGACGCCGACTCCGCACCTTTCCTACACGCATATTGAAGGCGTCGAGGATTCTGAGCCGCATCCGTCACTGATTCCCGAGCGGTTGTTCGTCTTCGAACTCGCAAACAACCATATGGGCGATATCGAGCACGGGATTCGCGTTATTGAGGAGTTCGCCGCCGTCGCGAAGCGGTACCCATTCAGTTTTGCACTTAAGCTTCAATACCGCGAACTCGACACGTTCATCCATCCAGATTATCAGAGTCGCATGGATATCAAATACATCAAGCGTTTCTCAGAGACGCGGCTCGCTCGCGACGATGCTCATCGTCTTGTGAAGGCCATAAAAGACAACGGTTTCATCGCGATGTGCACCGCATTCGACGAAACCTCCGTCGATCGCATCATCGAGGACGGTTTTGCCATCTTGAAGATCGGTAGCTGCTCGATGACCGATTGGCCGTTGCTCGAGAAGATCGCCGCCACTTCACTTCCCATCATCTTTTCCACCGCCGGCGCGGCACTCGAAGATATCGACAGCGTCGTTACGTTTATGCAAAACCGCAACAAAGATTTTGCGGTGATGCACTGCGTCGCCGAGTATCCGACTGCGAACGATAGGCTTTCACTCAACCAAGTGGACCTCTTGCGCGATCGCTACCCAAACATCCGCATCGGATATTCGACGCACGAGTATCCGACCGAAACGGTGCCAGTCGCGATGGCAATTGCGAAAGGCTGCTCACTGTTCGAAAAGCACGTAGGCGTGCCGACCGAACAATATCCGCTCAACATTTATTCAGCCAGTCCGGATCAGGTCGTTGCTTGGCTGGACGCTGCTCAAAGCGCCTTTGACGTTTGCGGTCCATCCGGGGTACGCGTCGATGCGACAGTTGCCGAACGCGAAAGCCTTCTGTCGCTACGCCGAGGTGTGTTTGCCTCCCGCAACGTCTTGCCGGGAGAACACATCACGAGTTCCGACATATTTATGGCTATTCCGACACAGGAGGGACACGTCACCGCTAACGACTGGTCAAAATACGACCACTTTTTCGCGACGGTGCCGATCAGGATGGGCGAACCGGTGCTTTCCTCAAACACGCGAAGCGAAAATGTGCGGGAAAGCGTGCGGTCCATTGTGCAGCGCGTCAATGCTTTCTTACACAAGGCCGACATCGCTGTTCCAGGAGAAGCAGAGTTGGAGATATCACACCACTTCGGACTTGCGAAATTTGACGAATACGGCATCACGATGATTACAGTGGTTAATCGCGACTATTGCAAAAAGCTGATCGTCGTTCTTCCGGGACAGAAGCATCCCGAACAGTACCACAACAAAAAGGAGGAAACGTTCCACGTCTTGCACGGCTTGCTCACTATGCAACTCGACGGAAAGGAACGCACATGTAAGCGAGGCTCCGTGGTCACCATCGAACGCGGCGTTCGGCACGCGTTTTATAGCAATGACGGCGCTATTTTTGAAGAAATTTCGTCAACGCACTACACCGACGACTCGTTCTACACCGATCCGTCGATTATGCGGAATCAGGATCGTAAAACTATTTTGCGGTATTGGCTCAGCTAAACATCAAGAGCGATACGGTGCGTCTGGCCGACTACGTCTTTACGCTGCTTGCTAAGGAAGGGCTCAAAGCGGTTTTTCTGGTGCCAGGGGGCGGGTCGATGCACTTAGTCGACGCCTTGGGCCAGAATCGCGACATCGCATTTATCGCCAACCACCATGAGCAGGCGTCTTCCATCGCAGCCGAGGCGTTCGCGCGGATCAACGGCCGCCTCGGCTGCGCACTCGTAACGACGGGACCCGGCGGCACCAATGCAATCACGGGTGTCGCCGGCGCGTGGATCGAGTCCGTGCCGCTCCTCGTCCTATCGGGACAGGTGAAGCGCGCGGACATGATCGGCTCGAGCGGCGTGCGCCAAAAAGGGCCGCAGGAAGTCGACATCATCTCGATGGTTCGCCACATTACCAAATACGCCGCCACGGTGATGGACCCGCTCACGATACGCTACCACATCGAGAAGGCGATTCATCTCGCGACGACCGGCAGGCGTGGGCCGGTATGGCTCGACATTCCGTTGGACGTCCAAGCGGCACCAATAGATCCATCCGCTCTGCGCGGTTACGACGCCGCGTCGGGGTATAGTTCTCTCCAGAACGCTCCAACCGCTGGGGACATCGACGAAACGATCGCGATGATCAATGTCGCGGAACGCCCACTAATCCTCGCCGGCCACGGCATTCGACTGGCAGAAGCTGCCGATGTGTTCCGCCAGCTATACGAGCTTCTAGGTATTCCCGTGGTCACTACTTGGAACGCTAGCGATCTGATTCACGCCGGACACAAGCTCGCCGTCGGCAAGCCCGGCACGGTAGCGTTGCGGCCTCCAAACTTTGCCGTAGCGAACAGTGATGTCATCCTTGCGATCGGCGCGCGTCTCGACAATGTCGTCACGGCTTACAACCCCGCAAAATTCGGTCGTGCGGCACGCAAGATCGTAGTGGACATCGATCCGGCTGAACTTGGGAAGTTTGGCGGAGACGCTGGCGTCGCCAAAGCGATCGTTTCGGATGCCAAGCTCTTCATTGAAGCGATGCTGGATCGTCGCGAACACTTCAGTAATCGTGATCGCAGCGTTTGGCTTTCAAAGTGCGCGCAATGGAAACGTAAGTATCCGATCAACGATGGGCACCCCTTCCCCACGAGCGGAACAATTAGTCACTACCACTTGACACAGGTGCTTTCGGACGAGATCGCCGCCAATACCTTGATAGTGACGGGCAGCTCGGGCCTCGCAATCGAGATTTTTTACACTGCATTTCAGAATAAACCGGGCCAGCGCATCTTCCTAACCTCAGGACTGGGGTCGATGGGCTATGGCTTACCGGCGATGATCGGGGCAAGTGGCGCGTACGGCCGTTGTTCGTTCGTCGGCATCGAAGGCGACGGAAGCATGATGATGAACATCCAAGAATTACAGACAATTCGAGCGTTGCAGGTTCCAGTCCGTATTTTCATTTTCAATAACGGCGGCTATGCGTCGATCCGCAACACGCAGCGCAACTACTTCGAGAGTCGCTTCGTTGGAACACATCCTGAGGCAGGGCTCGGTATGCCTGACTTCGTGAAGCTCGCCGAGGCGAACGAAATTCCGGCGTTGCGCATCGAGGATGTTAAGGACCTACGCGCCGGCGTCCGTTACGTACTGTCGCAGCCCGGCCCGTTCCTGTGCGACGTGAACGTTCAAGCGGATGAAGCGTTGTGGCCCAAATCGGCTGCCCTCCCGCAGCCCGACGGGTCGATCCTTTCGATGCCGCTCGAAGACATGTCGCCGCTTCTACCCCGCGAGGAGCTACGCGCGAACATGCTGATCCCGCTAGATCCCGCCTCCGAAATGATTCCCGACCACCTGCTTCCGCGGCAAACTTAGCTTCACGTATCTGCGGCCATGGTTGCAAATGCACGTTGATGCTCGTTGCGCAGAACGTCGGCCATTGAAAACACTTCCGTCACATACGGCCGAAAATCTTGCTCGATGCGTTCTCGGATTTCCCGTTCGTAATCGATACTGTTAATCAGCACCGCGGTTCGCGACTGAGCCACAAGTCGTTCCGGCGCGATCACGGGCTTACCTACGATTGCGGTCCCTTGTTTCGCGGGACTGCTGTCGATAAAACATGAGATGATGGCTGCATCGATGTAAGGTAGCAGCAGCTCGAATGTCTGCAGCCCCGCGCCCCATACGGCGATTCGTTCGATACCCCGACGCCGCAGTTCGTCGCTGATGAACGGGCGATGGGTCGTTCTAGGCGGCTTGCTCTTAGCGGCCAAAATCCTCATCGAATCCGAATATCGCGGATCGTGAAAGGCGCCGGTTTCAGCATGTAGCACCTCGTAGCCGTGACGCTGCAGCAACAGAGTCAGGGAAGTGACCGAGAATGAATGGTAGTGCAGTCGATTGTGGTCGAGGTCGACGGCAGGATGTCCCGCACGATTAGGAACTTCGATGAATAGCCGGCCCGTCGCGCCCGTCAAGCCTCCCAACATTGCAACCATTCCGTTGAGATCCCGAATGTGTTCCAGGACGTGGGACATAACGACGAGATCGTAAGGTGCATGCCGCAGTCGTTCTAGAGCGGGGATGGCTTCAAGCGACACTTTGAACAGTGTGTCGGTTACCTGTGCTGCGCCCGCTGCTCGCTCGGACAGTTCGATTCCGTCATAGCGTGCAACGTCGTGCGAATTCCGCATGGCGCGTGCTAGAATCCCTTGCGCGACACCAAGCTCGAAAATTTTTGCTTGGATAGGAAGCCCGCGTGCCAGAAACTTCACCTGCTCTCGTAGCGCTTCTTCATCGAGCATCGGCAAGATGTACCCGGAGTAGCTGATGACTTCGGTAAAGCCTTTTTCTAAGTGGAAACAAGCGGGACAGAAGAAGATCGCGCCTTCTCCATCCAACGTGCGTTCGACCGTCGTACCACACACGACGCACTTGTTCACTGGCGATACGTGCATATCTACGTGTAAAGCCTGATCACAGTATTCGGGATCGCAAGCCGCTGCCGGATCTGACCGTAAATCTCTTGTTGGAGTCCCCGAGACGAAATCAAAATCGCTTCCGAGCGATCGCGCAACTCCTCGGGTGCCACAACCGGTATGCCAAGGAGATGCTGCCGTTGATATTTAGCATTGGAATCGACGAACAGCGCAACCTTCTCGGGATTGAGACCGCCATTTGCGAGCAATCGCTGCGTGTGAGTGCCGACCCCCCAAACGATGATGCGCTCTCCGGGCCCGATCGCACCCTCAATTTTCGCCCGGATGCGCGAGTCTTCTTCCAAGCCGCCAGCGATATAAGCGCGAAGTGCTGGTTCCGTTTCCATGTCTTTCACGATTGGGCCAGATTCAGACGTTTTCTCATAACAGCCGTACGCCACCGGCACCGCGATGTCATTGAGCCCGCGCACGGCTCGACCTGTCTCAATGGGACGGAAACCGTTAATCAGCATGAGATTCGTCAATGACTGTAGCGAAAGAAAGTTGACGTGCTCGACGCTAAATTCTTGGAACGGAGCGTCAGCGGCGGCCGTGAAGCGGCTCGCGTCGGGGACTTCAAGGTAGACACGTCCATGTGCGCCCAGCAGTGAGCGGAGTCGCCGCGCCGCAATATCGATGTCGCGAATGTGTTCCATGACTCCGACGAGGATAAGGAAGTCATGCGCGTGCCGGATTAGCGGCATCACGAATACCGTTCCAACGTGACACTCGATTCCATAAATCTCTCGAGCGGCTCGGCAGCACCCCGGTGAAGGATCGACTCCAACAAGGTTAGTGAAGCCGCGCTCCGCCAAGACGTTGAGGAGCTCGCCCGAAGCGGAGCCGATTTCAAGGATTCGAGCATGGCGACTCGGGATGGATTTCTGCATCGAGTCGGCCGTGTCTACAAAGCGCCGATCCACCTTGGGACGCTGCGCGACAATCCGGTCGTTATAGTCGTACTTCGAAAGCTCGCGGTAATATCGGTCGAATGTGGCCTGCTCGGGAATGCCGTCGGCAAAGCCGGCACCGCAATCCGCGCATACGACGACATCATAGCCGGCGACCAAACGCGCATCGGAAAGTTGTTCGAATGATTGGCGAAAAAGCACATGCGGCTCGTGTCCGCTACAGATCGGGCATGCGCGGCGCGCAAATAACGCCATATCGACCTTTAGATTGACCCTGTACCCGGGCGGCGTCCCGTAGCGCTTGCGCACGGTGCGACCTTCACAGGAAGAGCCAAACGGCCACCCGAATCGCGAGGCGCGACGTACCGACGGGAGTGCGACGCTGCGTTGCTCCATCTGTTCATCGAAGAAACAGCTTTTTGCAATTTAATGCGCTTGACAGCCCTTTCAAAGCTCCGAATCGATACTTTGCTCATGCTTGGCATCGCAGTGTCGGCGTTGGCGACGTCTACGTTTATCATCGAGATGGTGCACCGGATTTGCGTTTCCCCAATAACGGTCCTCTTCGAAGCGCTGCCGCGGCTCCCGGCAACCGGTCGCGGGGCGTTCGCGCATGTCGATCACATGCTGGTTGACGGCGTCGAGCGTGCGCCAGCTGTTTCGGTGAGGACAACCATGCGGCAGAACGAATCGCTCGAGTTAAGAGGTTGGGCGGTAGACCCGGTTCGGCACGCGGCTGCCGCCGACGTGTTTCTGGTCGTTGACGGCGGTCCAAGCTTTCGCGCGACATACGGCAACGGCGGCGACTTTGCCCTCAACCAAAGCGGCCGCCCTCTGGCACAACCGCGATTCTACGGCGTCGTCCCGACGGGGTCCATCGCTTTGGGCGCACATCTCGTGCACGTGCGGATCGTAGCTGCCGATCTCTCCGGATACTACGAGGTTCGCGACTCAATCGCTATTTACGTACGATGAGAGTCGTCCTCTGCGCGCTCACACTTTGCTCCCTCGCGCTCGGACCAGGTTGCGCCGAACCGGCGTCGCGGCTGCCGGCGTTATCATCAACGCAGCGAGGCCCCAAGACGGACATTGCGGTGGGCGCGGTCAATGGCGTGCCGATTCAATACGGCTCAGTTGTCAGCGGCGTCGGGCGAGGAACATCCGTCGCTATCACGGGTTGGGCGGTAGATTCGAGCAATCGAAGTGCTGCCTCTGGCGTTTTAGCGCTAGTTGACGGCCGTATCCCGGTAGAAGCTATGTACGGTGGTGCAACCCCACAGATCGCGACCATGCTGCACACCGACCGTTACGGAACGGCTGGCTATGACATAAACATTCCTACCGCGAATCTTGCGTTAGGGCTGCATCGCATTTCTTTCTACGTGCTAGCGCGAGACCGAAAGGAGTACTACCCGACCGATCGGATCGTCAACATCCTAGTAGTACCGCGGAGCGCGCCCCGTTCGATGGTGATCGGCGACCATCACCACATGGTTGGCTCTCTTGATCAGGTGACTACGGTCGACCTGGCTTCGACGAACGTGTCGGGTGCCGGCCCGGTATGGCTGCAGCAGACGGCCACTTTGTTTCTGCGAGGCTGGGCCGTCGATGTCATACATCGGCGAGAAATCACGCATTACGACCTCTCGATCGACGGCCAGCGAGCCATCGTGCATCCCGGAGACCTTCGCCCCGAACTTGCCACGACGTTTCCAAATATGCCGAAGATCGTGGCTTCATACGCTGGGTTCACCGCAATTAGCTTCCTAGCACGCTTTCCTACGGGTGTACATCAGTTGACACTCACTGCGGTCGATCCAGCGACGGGCGAGAGGGTGCCGCTAGTGCGCCATTTCGCATTTGCGACGTACGCGCCTAAGAAGCTCGCTGCGTTGGTAGAGCCGAACTGGGGACCGGCGCGCCCGATACGTTTCGGCGGCGGAGGCCTCGACGGGTCGATTGACCTCATAACAACGCTCGCGCGCGCCGATGACCTCAGTCGTCAAAGTCTACCTGTTTATGCCGATCGAAGCGATTATCTCTTTATTCGCGGATGGGGCCTCGATGTGCGGCACCATAGGACTCTGCCACCGACATACGCGATCATCGACGGCCGTAGGCGATTCGCCGTTAACCTTCGGGAGCCTCGGCCGGATATTGTATCCGAATTTCCGATGTTGCCGAACGCTATAGGTACGTACAGTGGCTTCAGCGTCGCAATTCCAATGCGCCGTTTCGCGATGGGCCCGCATCACGTGACCCTTGAAACGCAGGATACGAGGAGCCATGCGGAAGCCGCGCTCGTCGCTAACTTTCCGTTTACAGTCCTTTGATGGGACCACGCGCGCTCATAGCGGCGCTCGCCATTATTCTTGCTTTATCGGCATACGACATCATTCGCGCGGCAACCGTCCGATGCGTGCGACTAACCGACGAGCGTCGTGTTCTAACCGTTAGCGAAATGGACTCTTTGCCCGGGCACATCGCTTTCAAGCTCGACCGAGTTCCGCAGCTAGTCCGGGTGGGAAGTATCCTAACAATACGCGGCAGCGCCTATGACACCGAGCACGGTCGATCTGCGGCCGCTGTCCTGGCGATTGTCGATAGAGAGCGCGTCGCTGTGACATCGTACAGCGTAAAGGGACACCGCTTCGACGTGGCGCTTTCCTTCGCGCCTGGTTCGCACGATGTAACCTTCAAAGTCGTGGCGAGCGACTTGGCGGGATACTACGTACCGAAGATGCGAGTTGCCATAGTTGCCCGATAGACTTTCGCCCCTACTTGCAAACACGGAGTACTCCGAAAGACGAGCCGCCCTTGCGGTCAGGGCGGCGAGGTCTGTATCCCTTGCTGGCGTGATTGCGGCAGCAGTCGCGCTTGCCGTTTTGTGGGTCTATATGGTGCCGATGCTCGAGGCATCGGACGAGACCGAACACTTCGACTACGTTCTCGCGCTCACGCACGCGGGCCGACTTTTACCGGGCCGACCCGTCTTCAATCCAATAACAACTGCGACCGCTGACGATGAGACCCGGTTTTTCGAAACGTACAGCGACTTTTATCGCATCAACTTGAATCGGCACGATCGTGTGCCGCCCGGATATGGTACGCACCAGTATTTTCAGCGTATCGATCGACGTGCCGCGGCAAGATTTCCCAGCCACTGGAACTATTGGGACGATCCACAACGGCCTAAGCCGGGTCTCATCGATCTTTATCCGTTCGGTTTCTACGGAGCAAACGCGTTATGGCTGCGCTTCTTTTCGCTCTTCGATCGATCTCAAGTGGCGCTATTCTTTGCAGCTCGTTGGTTCTCGGTTCTACTGTTGGCGATCTCGCTCATATTTATCTACGGGGTCGCGCGGCAGCTACGATTGCCTGGATCGGTTTCTCTGGCACTGACGGCAGCCATCGGGATGCATTCCTTGACATCGTTCGTAGCATCATACGTTCAGCCCGATAACATGGCGCTGACATTGATCTCCATAATTCTGTTCCTCTCGCTGCGCTTGGGCCCGGGCCCCATCAATAACCGTAGCCTTGCGCTTCTCGCGGTAGCGCTCGGTGCTTTAGCAATCACCAAGTATCAGTTCTTCGCCTGTGTAGCCGTGGTCGTATGCATCATGCTTGTTGCTAAGCTACTTGCGCAACGGCGCTCAAGCGCGGATCTCCTACAATTTGCGGCAGTCCTTGCAGTACCATCCGTGGTAGCGCTTTTGTTACAGCGCCTAATGGTTGGATCCGATTCAACTTACACTAAGACACACTTAGCGTCGATGCTGCCCGCATTCGGCAATCTCCCAGCCTTCTTTGCGTGGCTAGGCGTCTTCGGCGGGCTAACCATTAGAGCGTTCTATCATTTCTTCATCGGCGGATTCAACTCAGAAATTACCGCAGATCCACACTACTCGGGGTCGGTCTCCTATTGGGGTAACTCCGGATGGCTCGACACGCCATTGACCTTCGGGAATTCAACGGTAGACACGTCCGTCCATCTGATTATCCAGTCGTTTAACGCCGCAATTATCATCCTTACCATCGTGTGGTTGATTCGAACACTGCTACGTTTAGCTTCGCTTGCTTCCAAGGGCAAGAGCTTAGCGGCGCTACGCCTAGCGGCCGGAAACGCGCCGATGAATCTTTATTTCGTCTTCATCGTGTTTATGGTGCTTTTTTTTGCGATCACGAATAACGCCCTGCGTCTATCAGGCCGAGACTGGCTACCCCTGATTGAGCCAGCCTTCTTGCTAGGATTCCTATATGCTCCGCGGGCGATTACTAATCCGCGCCTTCGGGATACGTTCAGTGCGACGGTTCTGACGCTACTCGCGCTCTACGCAACAGTTGGAAGTTACTACGCCGCCTTGTCGGTGCATGAGCGCTACTACGGAGCCCCATATCTGCCACCGCTTGCCGCTCTCGCTCGGAATCGAGAAAGTGATATCGACATTCAGCGCGTGTTTTCGGCACCGGTCGATAACGCCATCGACGCGCCGATCAATACGGAGTCGGCGGTGATCCAAGGCGACATCCTCCATATTGCGGGCTGGGCCGCAGACATCGACCGCCGGCGCGCTGCGGGCGGCGTTATCGCGCTCGTGGATGGGAACGACGAATTTTCGGCTACCTACGGATATTCGAGCGTCCCAATTTCTGAACAGCTGCACAATTTTCTGTACTATTGGTCGGGATACGAGTTCTACATCCCGACGGACAATTTGAACGTCGGAATGCACACCGTTTCGTTTTACATCGTCTCTAGCAACCTCAAGCAATACTTTACCACGCCCGAAACGGTTCATTTTAGCGTCGTTCCGCCCAGTTTATCACAGCCGTACCAGTTCGCGGGAGGACAGCGCATCGTGGGCTCAATTGATTGGTTGGGCTCCAAGGTGCAATACCCGGCCCGTCCTGAGCCACGGCTGGTGTGGCTACCTAAGAGCGACACCCTCTTTGTGGCCGGATGGGCCCTTGACCTGCGACACTCCGCCACCATAAAAGACGCGTATGGCGTGGTCGATGGCAACGCGCGATACATGGCGCACCTAAAGGAACCGCTACCCGTCCTAGTACGGCAATTCCCGGCCGTGCCCGAGTTCATTGCCGCGTACGCGGGCTTTAGCATCTCGATACCGGTACGGCATCTACAACCGGGACCGCACCGCCTTGCCTTGTTGGCGGTCAGCGGCCAGATGAAGCACGCGGTTTCGCTCGTCCCAAACTTCCCGTTTACGACCTACGCCCGAAGACGGGTACCGGAAATCGTACACACCGAAGGCGCCGCATGGCCCGTCTCGTTTGCGGAACAGAGACACATCGTCGGGTCCATCGATCAAGTCACGACGCTCGATCATGCTACCGACTTCTCATCGCTTGCAGGGCCGGCGTGGCTTACAACCCGCAATGTCATGTTTCTCCGCGGCTGGGCACTCGATGTTTCCCACGGACGTGATCTCACAGATTTATGGATAACAATTGACGGTAGTCATCGCTATCCTGTGCGGCCTGGCGCCTTCCGTATCGACGTTCCGAGATCGTACCCGGGCCTTCCGGAGCCAGTAACCTACTATTCCGGCTTCACGGTTTCTATTCCGATGCACCAGTTCCACACTGGTCCCCATCAGATGACGCTATGGGGCAACGATCCGGTGAGCGGACGCAAGGTGGTATTGGTTAAGTATCTTTCATTTACATTGTTCTAGCTTTACCCGAGACGATATCTCCTTCGACTGGTGGCCTTTGCGTGGTTTGGCGCGGCATGAAACTGCTGGTCAGCGATATTGCCTCGTCGCGCCGCAGCGCTTCCCCTCGGTCGATCAATCCCGCGCCCCACCATGTCGAGCGCGACAAAACGGCGGCTTCCGCGCTGCGCTTCGCCTGCGGGTTTGCAGCATCCACAGTTTGCCGCGTTCGGCCGTGAACTCGGGTGTACATGTCGCGATAATGCGTTTTAGTTTGCTTGCGATTCGATGCACTACCCGTATACCGCGGCCAGCGAACGCTTGAAGCTCCGCGTCAGGATGGGTCGAGCGCGACACCCTCGAGCATCGTCGAAATCACCTGGCCGGAAGTCACGAGAACGGAACTCCAATCCTAAAGTCAACGGCGCGAACAATTGCGATCGCATTTTCTATGGTCCAAGGGAGACGCTAAGGACTCCCTGCTGCGGCCGCCTGCGCCGCCGCGAGCCGCGCAATCGGGACCCGGTACGGCGAACACGAGACGTAATCAAGTCCGATCTCATGGCAGAACGCGACGCTCGATGGTTCGCCGCCGTGTTCGCCGCAGATGCCTATCTTCAGGTCGGCTTGCATCGCTCGGCCGCGCTCGACGGCGATCTTCATGAGGCCCCCAACACCGACGCGGTCGAGGACCTGGAAGGGGTCGTCGGCGAGGACTTTCTTCTCGAGATAGCGCGGGATGAACGACGCTTCAGCATCGTCGCGTGAATAGCCGGACGTCGTCTGGGTGAGATCGTTGGTCCCGAACGAGAAAAACTCGGCGAGTTCGGCGAATTCGTTTGCGACGATGCAGGCGCGCGGGAGCTCGATCATCGTGCCGATGTAATAGGGAACCTTCACGCCACGCTCGACGAGGACCGCGTCGGCGACGCACTTCGCTGCCTCGTACGTCAGTTGCATCTCACCGCGCGAACCAACACCGGGGATCATCACGTCGGGGCGTGCATCGACGCCGCGCTTCCGTAGATCACAAGCGGCTTCGAAGATCGCACGCACCTGCATCGCATATATCTCCGGGAACACGATGCCGAGCCGGCAGAAACGCAACCCGAGCATCGGATTCTGCTCATGCAGCGCCTTTACGCGCCCGAGCACCTTCGCGCGCGCCTGATACGTCTCGTCATCCTCGCCGTTGCGTAGACGCAACTCGGTCGTCTCGACGAGTAGATCCTCAAGGGACGGCAAGAATTCGTGCAGCGGCGGATCGAGCAGCCAGATCGTCACCGTGTAACCCGCCATCGCTTCCAGAATCCCGGCGAAATCATCGCGTTGGAACGGCAACAGCCGGACGAGCGCTGCCTCCCGCGCCTCGCGCGGCCATAATCATCTCTTGCGACCGGCAAGCGCTCGGACTGCATGAACATGTGCTGGTTCGGCACAGCCCGATGCCCGTCGCGCCGAGGTCGCGCGCCGTCTCGTTGCGCACGAGCATGACGGCCTTGCCGCGCTGCGACCACTCGACCGCCGTTTCGGCGTCGAAGACGACCGCGCCGGCAGCGGCACCGGGCGACGCATTCAAACCGGCCGCCACGACATCATACGTCTGCGGTACCGATGCGCGCATGAAAAACCTGATCGAGCGAACTTGCATCGACGCGCCGCAGTGCCTTGCCCGGTCGATCAAACCCTCGCCGACCATGTATGACGACTAGGCGCGGTGCTGGCGTTTGCGGCCACGCTGGACCGCACGCATAATAATCGCGTCGACTTTGATCCGAACTAACTCCATTCGCCGTCCAACCGCGGCCACCGACATCTCCAACAACAAGGCATTGCGATGCGTTCCAAGCGCTCGGTAAACTCCGAACGGCCCGTCGACCAGGGCACCGCCACGGTAAGGACGCCGTGCTCGGGACAATCGACGCGCGGAACGAGCGCATGGAGATAAAGGTGATCGCCGCACAAATCAAGATCGCGCCAGACACGCTCGCGATGATCGTGCTTGGCGCACTCGCGCTCGCGCGTCGGGCAACGCCTGGGGCCCGCGCCAATCAACGCGACCGCGCTCGATCGAGCGGGGATTCCGTCACATTCCAGGGGGGTCTCAATCCGCAGCCAAAACACGGAGTAGTTCGGTGTCGCGCATGCCCAGCCACTACGATCCCGGCAGCGATTCCTCTACCCCGCCTACCAAAATATCGAAGAGCCAATTTAATTTGCCGGACCACGAGGCGTGCATTGCCTCCTGCGCCCGTTCGCGAGCCACATGAGGCCCCGCGACGCTGACGCGGTCGAGGACCTAAGAAAGAGTCGTCAAGCGAGATCAGGGAGGATGCGCCGTTTTCCGGGAACGACTCGGCGTGGACACCGTTCCGGCTCCTCGAAGCTTTGCCGCGCGGGTCGAAGCCCGTCGGATTTTGCTTGCGAAGGGAACCGAACGGATCGTCAGCATTTGCCGCCGGATGCCGGACGTGCGGGCGGTGTATATTTTCGGATCGTACGCGCGCGGCGAAGTTGGGACGCGCAGCGATCTCGACGTCTTGATTGTCCGGGAAACCAAACTTCGGCGCTTAGACCGTGACCTCGATCTGCGGCTCGCGTTCGACGTGCCGATAGGGATCGACATCATTGTCATCACACCCTCGGAACTTACGGAGCGCCTACCGCTGACGGGATTCGGACAAACGATACTGCGCGAAGCACGGAAAGTCTATGCAGCCTGAGCGGAAGGCGGCAGCACGCAGTTGGCGCGAGAGCGCGAACCAAGACGCGCGTATCGCAAACTTGCTCGCTGAAAACGAACCGAACGCGGCGTGCTTCCATACGCAACAGGCGGGCGAGAAGGCCCTCAAGGCGGCACTGGTCTTCGCGACCGACGATATCGCCCGGACGCACGTGCTTACGCTGCTGCTGGACGAATTGAACGCAGCCGGCCATCCCCCACCGGAAGCGGCCCTTTCGGCCGCTCGCCTTCTCGACCGCTATTACATTCCAACGCGCTATCCCGACGCGGTCGGTGACGTAGATCCGGCACGCTTCTTCGCACCTGCCGACGCGCACGGTGCTATCAGCCTTACCCAGACGATATTTACCTTCGTGGACGATCTGCTGCGTGGTTTCGAAACTGAGCCGCCGCCGGAACCAGTAGATGAAAGCGTTCACGACATAGACCCCATGGCCGGTTGATCTCGCCTACCGCTTGAGTCCGTATCCGATATACGCGGCACCGCTCTCTGTAAGCCGACGATCGTTCTTGTGTCAGGCCGCGAACGGATTTACCGATTCGCTCGTTCCGCCGCCGCCTGCGCCGCCGCTAACCGCGCGATCGGCACGCGATACGTCGAACACGACACGCAATCAAGCCCGATCTCATGGCAGAATGCAACACTCGATGGTTCGCCGCCGTGTTCACCGCAGATGCCGATCTTGAGCGCAGGTTGCATCGCCCGACCGCGCTCGACGGCGATCTTCATGAGGCCCCCAACGCCGACGCGGTCGAGGACCTGGAAGGGGTCGCGGCGAGGACTTTCTTCTCGAGATAGCGCGGGATGAACGATGCTTCGGCGCCGTCACGTAAGTAGCAGAACGTCGTCTGCGTAAGATCGTTAGTGCCGAAGGAGAAAAACTCGGCGAATTCGGCTAGTTCATTCGCGACGATGCAAGCCCGCGGAAGTTCGATCATCGTACCGATGTGATACGGAACCTTCACACCTCGCTCGGCAAGCACCGCGTCGGCGACGGACTTCGCTGCTTCGTACGTCAATTGCATCTCGCCGCGCGAACCCACGCCGGGAATCATCACGTCGGGGCGCATCGACACCGGGCTTGCGCATCGCAAGCCGCTTCGAATATCGCGCGAACCTGTTGCATCGCGTAGATTTCCGGAAACATGATAACGACGGCGTCTTCTCGCCGTGGAACGGGTACAGTCGGATGAGGTCGTTGCCGCGCTTGCGGAGCTGCACGTACGACCCGATGAACGCGCCGATGTCGCTGCGCGCGAGTATCTCGCGAATCGTAGATTGGTCGAGCCGCACGGTGGGCGTGCCCCTTCGCGAAGCGCGATCTGTGGCCCGCCCTACCGCGGCAGGACGTAACGACGGCAGCGAGGACTATGCGATCCATCCCGACGACTACGCCTGCCAGTGCCGTATGACTTTGATTGGCACGGCAGTAAGGCAGCGAGCAACACTGGATCGCGTTCACCCGAGGGATGCTTGTCTTCAGTGATCCCCTCGCGATAGCCACGCCTCACCTCGGTCTGTGGCGCACTCACCGGCGGGGTTGATGATGCTCTTAAGCTTAAAGCTTGTTGAGGCGATCTTACCTTTGCCGACGGCCTGCTACAGGGTTCTTGAAGCTGAAGCGCGGCCACCCGGATACCGACGGGCACCCTGAAGACCGTTCATCGATACGGGCCGCCGTGATTGTCCGTCGACAGGCGCCACGGCGTCTGCGCCGCTCTCCGAGGTTGCGGGTGTACTCGTGACAGCCGCCCTTCAACGCGATTGAGATCTCTGCGCAGGATCGATTTTACCGACCAAGCCTGGCGTAGCTGTTGAGGTGTCGCGACAAACTGTGCGAACGAGCGTCCGTCCTTATCCGCGATTTCGACCTCGTACGCCGCGTTTTCACCCGGTGCACCGTACGCTCCGATGATAGTCCCTCGCGTACCGCGTTTAACGCGGTCCTTTGGAATGTCTTCTATCAGCTCCACGATCTCGTACCGCTTAAAACTTGCCATTGCTATTTCACGAACACGTCTTTGCATCGATCATGCGGCGCCCGCGCTTCTCGCGGCCGCAACGATGTCGCGCGGAAACGAAAGTCCGTGCTTTTCTGCGAAAGCGCGGGCTCGCCTTACACTTTCGCCGATGTTAACATCGACAATTTCGATGCCGATTACGGCACCGCCGTCATTGACATCCGCGAGCACCTCCGACCCTTCGCCTCCGACTTCAACCGTCGCCCCGGCGGGGCGCTCCCCCGCGCGATATCGGATATATGCAGAGCCGCGCTCCGCAAGCTCAACGATCATTCTTGACTCCCTGCGTTTGCTACCGTCCAGACTGCTCCTTCATCATCGATAGTGACGCGAATACGGCGACGCTTGACGATGCCGAAGAAATTCTTCCGACCCGCGTGTCCTTCGACGACGCGTTGAGGATTTTCAATGACGGCGACGATTTCGACCCACGTGACCCGCCGCTCGGCCATGCGCTGCAGCGTATGCGTCGCGTCTTCGAGGTTGCCTGGCAGGCGTGGAACCACGTTCCTATTGTAGCAGCACGCTGGCTACCATGCCAATGCCGATCAGCTGACACCCTATGACGAGCTTTAGTAGAATCACCACCTCGGAAAGTACCGCTGTTGCCGCAAATGTCGCTTTTGGGCTTTGGTGCGGCCCGCGCTGCGGACGCTCCGGATAACCGCGAAAACGATCTACCGAGCCGCTCGTTCCGCCGCCGCCTGCGCCGCCGCTAACCGCGCGATCGGCACGCGATACGGCGAGCAGGAGACGTAATCAAGCCCGATCTCATGGCAGAACGCGACGCTCGATGGTTCGCCGCCGTGTTCGCCGCAGATGCCGATCTTTAGGTCCGCTTGCATCGCTCGGCCGCGCTCGACGGCGATCTTCATGAGGCCGCCTACACCGACGCGATCGAGGACCTGGAACGGGTCGTCGGCGAGGACTTTCTTCTCGAGATAGCGCGGGATGAACGATGCTTCGGCGTCGTCACGTGAGTAGCCGAACGTCGTCTGGGTGAGGTCGTTTGTGCCGAAGGAGAAAAACTCGGCGAATTCGGCGAGTTCGTTTGCAACGATGCAGGCGCGCGGGAGTTCGATCATCGTGCCGATGTGGTACGGAACCTTCACGCCGCGCTCGGCGAGGACCGCGTCGGCTACGGACTTCGCTGCCTCGTACGTCAGTTGCATCTCACCGCGCGAACCAACGCCGGGGATCATAACGTCGGGGCGTGCATCGACACCGCGCTTGCGCAGGTCGCAAGCCGCTTCGAAGATCGCGCGCACCTGCATCGCGTATATCTCCGGGAACACGATTCCGAGCCGGCAAAAGCGCAACCCGAGCATCGGGTTCTGCTCATGCAGCGCCTTTACGCGCCCGAGCACCTTCGCGCGCGCCCGATACGTTGCATCATCCTCGCCGTTGCGCAAGCGCAACTCCGTCGTCTCGACGAGCAAATCTTCGAGCGACGGCAAAAACTCGTGCAGCGGCGGGTCGAGCAGCCGAATTGTCACCGTGTAACCCGCCATCGCTTCCAGAATCCCGGCGAAATCATCGCGTTGGAACGGCAACAGCCGGACGAGCGCTGCCTCCCGCGCCTCGCGCGAGTCGGCCATAATCATCTCTTGCACGACCGGCAAGCGCTCGGACTGCATGAACATGTGCTCCGTGCGGCACAGCCCGATGCCCGTCGCACCGAGATCGCGTGCCTTGCGCGCATCTTCGGGCGTGTCGGCGTTCGCCCACACGCCGAGGCGCTTGTGCGCATCGGCCCACGACAAAAACGTCGCGAGCCACGGCGGCAACTTCGAGGGAGGATCGATGAGCTTAAGCAGCCCGCGCACAACCTTGCCGGTCGTGCCGTCGATCGTGATCTCGTCGCCTTCTTGTAACGGCTGGCCGGCGAGCGTCGCGGTTTTCACGCGATCCTCGACGCACAATGCCTCGCAACCGCTGACGCACGGCAAGCCCATGCCGCGTGCGACGACGGCCGCGTGCGACGTCGCGCCACCGCGTGCCGTCAACACGCCGCGCGCCGCGATCATACCGTGCACGTCATCCGGCGCCGTCTCGTTGCGCACAAGAATCACGGCCTTGCCGCGCTGCGACCACTCAACCGCCGTTTCGGCATCGAAGACGACGGCGCCGGCCGCGGCACCGGGCGACGCATTCAAGCCGGCCGCGACGACATCGTAGCTCTGCGCGGTATCGATGCGCGCATGAAAAAGCTGGTCCAGTGAACTCGCATCGACGCGCCACAGCGCCTCGCTCCGGTCAATCAAACCTTCGCCGACCATGTCGAGCGCGACCCGAACGGCAGCCTCCGCGCTTCGCTTCGCGCTGCGGGTCTGCAGCATCCAGAGTTTCCCGCGTTCGACCGTGAACTCGAGGTCTTGCATGTCACGGTAATGCGTTTCGAGTCTGCGGGCGATCTCGACAAACTGCCCGTACACCGCAGGCTGCGAGCGTTCGAGATCTTCAATATGCTCGGGCGTGCGGATGCCGGCGACGACGTCTTCACCCTGCGCATTGCGCAGGTACTCACCGAACAGATGCTTGTCGCCGGTGTTCGGATCGCGCGTGAACGCGACACCCGTTCCCGAGTCGTCACCCATGTTCCCGAAGACCATCGTAACGATGCTGACCGCGGTACCCCAGTCCTCGGAGATGCGCATATAGCGACGGTAGTCGATCGCACGTTTGGAGTTCCAGGAATCGAAGACGGCCCGCACGGCGAGATGCAGCTGCTCGGCTACGTCCTGCGGAAAGTCGCGGCCCGTCGCTTCCCGTACGATCGCCTTGAACTCCGCAACCACGCGTTGCCATGCGACGCCGTCGAGCTCAGGGTCGGACTTGACGCCCGAGCGCGTGCGTTCGGCTGAGATGAGGTGCTCGAAGCGGTCCTTGTCAATGCCGAGCACGACGCTTGCGAACATCGCGATGAAGCGCCGGTACGCATCCCATGCGAAACGCGGGTTCATCGTCAGCTTCGCAAGCCCAATGACGCTGGCATCGGTGAGGCCGAGGTTGAGGATCGTGTCCATCATCCCGGGCATCGAGACGCGTGCACCGCTGCGCACCGACACGAGCAGCGGGTTCTCCGTTCCCCCAAAGCTCTTGCCGGTCTCGGCTTCCAGCGCCCGGACGTGCGCCATGATGTCCCGTTCGAGACCATCAGGAAACCGGCGGCCGAGCTCATAGAACTCAAGGCAGGTCTGCGCCGTGATGGTGAAACCGGGAGGCACGGGGAGCCCCGCCTGGGACATCCCGGCGAGTCCGGCGCCTTTGCCGCCGAGGATATCGCGCATCGAACCATCGCCTTCGGCGAAGGTGTAGATGCGACGGATCGCCGCCTCCGGGGGCTTGGGAGCTAGCAGCACGTGGAGTGGTCCCTTTCTCGGAGGCCGACGTGAAACAGGGGTGCCGAAGTCATACCCGCCGACGGAAACAATCTTTCCAGCTAGAGGCGTCTTCCCTTGGGCGCTTTGGCCCCTTTTGGACTAGGCTTCCGCTACGCCATCATAGGACGGCTCCGAACGACTTTCGGTCACCGCGACGCTCTCTCTCGCGAGAACCTCTAGTAGATCGAGGTAAACTCGCGCTGCTCGGCGTGAAACTCCTCGAGCAACGTCATCCAGCGGATGTTGTAGTGACGCGGGTCACCATAGTCGTCCAGGCGGTCCAGCGGCAGCCGTTCGAGCATACGCTGGATCGACTCGAGCACCGTCCGCGACGGCGTGAAGCCGAGGACGCGCGAAAGTTTCGCGTTGCTCATGCGATAGTTGCGCACGAACTCGGGCAGCGGTGCCTCGCGCAGGTCGACGCGGATCGGCGGGTCGAGCAACCCCAGAGAGCCGGCGACCAGCATCGCGAGCTGCCGGATCTGGTAGTTCTCTTCGAGTACGTTGAAAACTTGGCCGCGGATGCGGTCGAGCGGCGCGGCCAGGGCCATCACGTGCACGGCCGCCACATCTTCGACGTCGACGAGCGGCCGCCACATCCAGCCCCCGCCGTGGAGGAAGAGCCGCCGCTGCGCGATCGCGTCCTTCACGAACGTGTTGACGACGAGATCGAAGCGCATGCGCGGGCTGTAGCCGTAAACGGTTCCTTGGCGGAAGACGACCGGCGCGAACGCGTCGCTCGCCGCGCGCAAGACGACGTCCTCGGCGTACTTCTTTGAAAGTGAATACGCCCCGCGCGGCGTCAGGTCGGTCGTCTCATCGCACATCGTCGGCGAACGCGCGACGTCGTGGGACGATGCTTCGCTATCGTAGAGCGACGCCGACGATGCAAAGGTGAAGCGCCGCACTCCGCGTGCGACGCAGGCAGCGACGAGCCGCTCGGTTCCGAGCGCGTTCATCTGCCAGTTCGCTTCGGTGTTGTATTCGGCCGTCGGATCGTTTGAAAGCCCGGCAAGATGGCAGACGGCGTCGACCCCCGTCAGCCACGCATCGTCGAAAGCGCGCAGGTCCCCTCGAATGATCTCGACGTCGAGTCCGGCGAGCGGTTTACGCCCCCAGAAGAGGCGGTCAAGGACCACCGGCGGGTGTCCAGATTCGAGGAGATGCCGGCAAAGCACAGCGCCGATGTAACCGCCGCCCCCGGTGACGAGAACTCGCATTGTGGCGGCTTTCAGGCGAGCGCTGGTCGTCCCCGCCGCCACCGTCGCGCCACCGCGTAAACGTACGACCTCGTAGCGGGACATCGAGAAGCTAAACCAAGCGGCGCGTTATTTGGGCCTGGAAACGCCGTGTCATAATTGTCAATCGGAACCGACATGGTCGCTATACCCTTGAGGCTCTGAAGGCGTAGGGATTCGTCGCTTAGGGAACCGGTCTGAAAGGCGCAGCAACAGTTGCCAATGACCTCCCGCCGTGTCATAATTGTCAACATGGAGGGAAACCCGTACCGTCCTGGCCCCGGCCTGCCGCCGGCGGTTCTTGCTGGCCGCAAAGCGGATTTTGCGGAGGCGCGCACTGCCGCAGAAAGCGTGGCAGCGGGCCTCGGGACCGCGCCGCTCGTCTATTTCGGCCTGCGCGGCGTCGGCAAGACCGTCTTGGTCCGTGCAATTGCCGGCGAACTGGAAGATCGTCAGTTTTTTCCGCTTGTCGTTGAGGCTGAGAAAGGGCGCAACTTCGGCCGCGTCCTTACCGAAGCCGTGGGCCAGCGCGACGATGACTTCGCAGCGCTGGGTACGCGGGTGGGGCGCACGGCGAAGCGCCTGCTTGGAGTTCTCCCGAAGGTCGATCTTCCTCACGACACAGGTTCGATAAGCCTGACACGGACGAAGATCGACGAGGACCCTAACGTCAAGTCCCTCGTAACCTCCCTATCCGAGCTCAATGCCGAACTGAATTCCGCGGGCCGCTCATTGCTTATTGCCGTCGACGAAGCGCAAGAAGCCGACTTACTCACGTTGCGGGCAATTCTTCGCGTCATTCACGGGAGCATGGGAACAGATCGCGCTATTCTCGGCATATTTGCCGGGACACCGACACTACGGGCTCACTTAGGGCGGGCGCACACATACGCCGAACGCTTTTCCTTCTCAGAGATTGCGATGCTCGATACACAAGACACGCGTCGGGCGCTGGTCGAGCCGGCCGAACAACACAAGACGCGTTTTACCCGTGGCGCCCTCGAGCGACTCATTAACGTAACAGCGGGCTATCCGTATTTTGTGCAACTGTACGGAGCCTATACTTGGCAAGCGCATGAGGAGCACCTCATCGATGCCGGGGACGTCGAGGCAGCTATTCCTCTCGTCGAGCAGAAACTCGACGCCGGTTTCTACCGGGTAAGACTCGACCGGCTCTCTCCACGTGAAGTGGCTTACGCGATGGCTTTGCGGTCGCTTGGGCCTGGCATGCATCCGGTCTCGGAGGTCGCCGCGCAACTCGGTCGATCGGTGCGTGAAGCAAGTTCGATCCGCAATCGCCTCGTTGAGAAGGGCATGCTCTATAGTCCGCTGCCGGGCGCAATCGCTTTCAGCGTGCCGCTGTTCGATCGTTTTCTCGAGCGCCATCGCACCGAACTCGAACGTCTGCTTGTAACTGAACCTTTCGACGGCCGGAAGAAGAGCGATTATCGAGGCGCTCGCTCAATAAGGTGGGACGCGGAGCCGATTCTTCGGCCGGCACAAACGGAGTTCGTGGAGCGCGCGAAGCGTCTCCGCGGCACTACGCGCAGCGGATTGTCGGAGAATCGGCGGAATTGATCCGTGAAGCTCGCGAGGAGCGATGAACGCGGCTCGTCGCTTGGAATGAAGCGCATCTACGACCCAATCCATCACTTCATCGAACTCGACGATGGTGAACAGGCGCTGCTCGATGCGGCGCCGCTGCAACGCTTGCGGCGTCTGCGGCAACTCGGGCTCGCATACCTCGCGTTTCCCGCGGCCGAACACTCGCGCTTCGGACATGCGCTGGGCGCGCTCGCCGTCGGCGAACGCATCATCGACGGGTTGCGCCGCCACAGTCCCGACTATTTCACAAGCGAGGCCGATTTTGCGCGCCAGCGCCGCTTGCTGCGCGCAAGCCTGTTGCTTCACGACGTCGGCCACGGACCGTTCAGCCACGCGTGCGAGGCGGTGCTCGGCGTGCCGCACGAAGCACGCACACGCGCGATCCTTGCGTTACCGGAGATCGCAGCCGAACTCGATGCGCTCGAACTCGCGAGCGCCGACGTGCTGGCGCTCGTCGCCGGCGATCCAGACGAACGATTTCCGGTGCTGCGGGAAATCGTTAGCGGGCCGAACCTCGATGCGGATCGCATGGACTATCTGCTGCGGGACGGGTACTTCACGGGCGTCGTCAGCGGACGGTACGATGCCGATCAGTTGGTCGGCGCACTGCGCGTCTTCGAGGAGCGTGGTCGTCCCGTGCTCGGCGTCGACGGACGCGGCGTCGTCGCGCTCGAATCGTTCGTCCTTGCGCGCTACATGATGTTCTCAACGGTCTACTTCCACCACACGACGCGCCAGTTCGAACGCATTCTGCACGCCGCGCTGCGTGAGCTGTGGCCGCAGCCGCAGGCGCTCGATCCGATCGACGCGTTCTTGGCTTGGGACGACTTTCGCATCTTCGATGCGCTGCGCTCGACGTCGAGCGTCGCTGGGGGCGCGCTGCGCGATCGAAAGACGCTGTATGCCCTGGTCGCCGAGTTCAACGCCGAGCGCGATCTTTCGACCTTCGAGACGTGCCGAGAACTCCTGGTGGAGCGATACGGCGACGCCGTTTGGGCCGATGAACAAGCGCAGTCGATGCATCGCCTTCCGCTCGGCGTCGAGCCCGGCCCCACCGTGCTCGTACACACGCAGACGGGCCTGGCCGACGCGCGCGAGGCTTCCGATCTCATCGCGCGTTTGAGCGGCAGCGCCTATTGGCGCAAACTGTACGTCCTGCGCGAACGCACCGACGTGACGGCCGCGCGGGAGCTTTGTGCCGCCGTCGTTTCGCAAGCACGGCGCGGAAGGGGCGGTGACGGAGCCGCACAGGGAGCGCTTCCACACGGCCGAAGCGACTTCTGATGGCGATCAGCACGCACGCGACGAGCTTCCCCGACGTGCGCATCTTCGTTCCCGACGTGTACGAAGACGACCGCGGATTCTTCAAGGAGACGTACTCGAGGCGCAAGTATCGAGAGCTCGGACTCGTCGATGAGTTCGTGCAGGACAGCGTCTCGTTCTCGACGCGCAACGTCATTCGCGGACTGCACTATGACCTCGCGATGTCGAAGTTCGTGCAAGTGCTGCGCGGCAAGATCTGGGACGTCATCGTCGACATCCGGCCGCCCTCCCCCACCTACCTGCGCTCGCAGGGCTTTTACCTCGGCGAACACGATCACAAGCAGCTGTACATTCCGCCCGGCTTCGCGCATGGCTTCATCGCGCTCGCAGATGACGTGATCTTCTCCTACAAGCACGGCGCGCTGTACGATCCGGCGACCGAAGGCTCCATACGGTGGGACGACCCGACGCTCGCGATCGCGTGGCCGCTGGTCGGCGAGCCGCGCGTCTCGGCGAAGGACCGCGCTGCACCGCTCTTCGCCGACACGGGTCTTCCGCCGTCGTCGCACTGATCGTCGCCGGAACGGTCGTCGTTCCGGTTCCGCACGCCGTACTACTCGGACCGACGACACTCGTCTTTTTCGTCGCGGTAGCGGTCTTGGTTGCGCTCGCGACCATGCGGAAGGCAGCGCTCGGCATAGGCGTGCTGCTGGTCGTGGAACCGTTCGCGTTCGCGCACGTGCTCGGCCCGACGACCCTGACCTTACCAAAGGCCGCGCTCGCCGGACTGCTCGCCGGTCTCTTCCTGCGTCGTGCGTCGCTTGCGCCGCTGCGCGCACCCGCGATCCGCGCGCTCTTGGGCGGCGCGGCGGCACTGGTTTTCGTCGATGCGCTCAGTATCATTCCGGCGGTGTATCTCGACGCGGCCTTGCGCGAGACGCTCAAAGCGCTCGAATATTTCGCGGCTTTCGCGGCGGCGGCCGTCGCCTACGCAGACGATCCCGACGAGGCGCTGATCTGGAATGCACTCGCCGCCGTCAGCGCGCTCGTCTGCATTCTCGCGCTCATTCAGGAGGCAACGGTCGCGCCGTCGGGATTCTTCTTGCACGACCGCGTCGTACCGCGCATCGCCGGTCCGCTCGAAGGACCGAACCAACTCGCGGGCTGGCTCGATCTCGTAACGCCGCTGCTCGTCGCGCGAGCGCTCTTCGGCAAGCCGGCGTGGCCGTTCGCGGCCCTCGCGACGCTTGCGGGGACGACGGATTTGCTGACGCTTTCGCGCTCGGGCGTGGTCGGAATCGTCGTCGGTCTCGCGGTCATAATTCTTTTCGCGGCCCGTGCCGGCCTCTCGCGCAGGCTGCTGTATGCCGTACCGCTCGCCGTCGTACCGCTCATCGCGGTCGCCGCCATTCTGGCGTTTGCCGACGCCGGCGCGGGCGACCTTGCCGCGCGTTTCGAGACCTCATCTGAGCAGAACGTCGAGAACGGCCTCGCATCGCGGCCGGTGCTGTGGAGGGCAGGGCTGCAGATGTTTGCATCGGACCCTGGGCTCGGCATCGGCGCCGGAAACTACGAACTCCTCACGCCGCTGGCGGGGCTCGTCGGCGTGCGAACGCACGCAAACAGTCTGTACGTGCAGTCGCTCGCGGAGACCGGCGTGCTCGGATTTGCGGCCGTCATCTGGACGCTCATCGCGGCGGTCGCAACGATGCTGCGTAACGCGCGCGGGCCGCTGTTGACCGGCATCGGCGCCGGGACGATCGGGCTTGCCGTCCACCAAACCTACGATTTGCTTACGTTCTATCCCAAGGTCGGGGAACTGTGGTGGTTGCTACTCGGGGTCGGGGCCGGAGCCGTCGCGCTACGGACAAGACGATGACGATCGGACGCGCGGCGCTGCTCGCAATCGGTGCGGCCTTCATTGCGGCCGAAATCGCACGGCCGACGATCCTGCACCACAAGAAGATCGCTTCACGCGCACTGCTGATGGCCTCCCAGCACAGCGAAGCATCGCACACTGGAACGCTCGACCCCGAACTGCTCGCCGATCTGCCCCGCATCTGGCCGAACGCCCCATCGAGCGTTCATGAAAGCGGCACGTCAGCGGTGCGGCTCAGCGGACAAATCGACGACCCCTATACGCGCTTGCCCGGTGCGGCCGTCTTTCCGATTGTCGACGGCACCCGTATTGCAAGCTTTTGGGCATCCTACGTCGGCGACCGTTATACGCTCGTATTTCCACAGCTTTCTCCATCGTCGATGCGGCACGAAGTAGCGATCGGCATGGTGTCCGCCGACCAGCGCGGCTATTTCCACTCGACGAGCACCATCGAGCTGCGGATGCCCCCGGCGAAACGTCGTTGAAGGACACCGCATGCGGATCGTAATCATCGGCGCGAACGGACAATTGGGCGCCGATTTGATGGACGCGTTCGCCGATCAGGAACCGGTCGGCATCGAACATCGCACCGTCGACATCGAGCAGCCGGCGGCGATCGCGACGATGCTACTGCGTTACGCGCCGGAGATCGTCGTAAACACGGCTGCCTTCCACAACGTCGAACTCTGCGAAACGCGCCCCGATCGCGCCTTCGCCGTCAACGCGCTCGCCGTCGATCAGCTGGCCGCCCAATGCGCGGCGGCAAAGGTGGCGTTCGCGCACGTGAGCACCGATTACGTCTTCGACGGCGAAACCGATCGACCGTACGCCGAAAGCGATCCGGCGCGACCAATTTCTGCGTACGGTATTTCGAAGTACGCCGGGGAACTGCTCGTGCAGCGCCGCTGCCAACGTGCTTTCATCTTCCGCACGAGCGGGTTATACGGTGTCCGGGGCAGCAGCGTGAAGGGGTACACGTTCATCGAACGGATGCTGACGCAAGCCGCCGCAGGCAAGCCGCTGCGCGTGGTCGACGACGTGACGTTTTCGCCATCGTACACGCGCCACGTCGCTGCAGCAATGCGGCGCGTGGTCGAGACCGAGCGCTACGGAACGTACCACGTCACGAACGCCGGCGCGTGCACGTGGTATGCCTTCGCAGTGGAGATTTTCCGGCAGGCGAACGTGGCGGCGGACCTATCGCCGACGACGCAAGCCTCGTTCCCGAGTCTCGCGCGCCGTCCGCGCTATTCGGCGCTCGCGCACGACGCGCTGCTCGCGCGCGGTCTGCCGGAGATTGCGGATTGGCGTCAGGGGATAGGGGACTATCTGCACGAGCGACAGCCCTCATAGCACGAATTTCCGGGAGCCGAGCGAGTCAGGCAATCGAAACACATAACTTGGCGAGGTCGATCCGTGTCGAGGCGGCTAATCGACCGCCGCGAAGAGCCCGGCGACGTCGATGCGCAGTCCCGTTAACGCTGCATGCACGAAGGTATCGCCGCATGCGAACGTCAGAGGCGTCCCTCCGTCATATGCCACGATGTCTCGTCGCTTCGGCCTCACGTCGAGGACGACTCGCGAGCCGTATTGCAAATAGAGCGCAATCTTGCGCTGAACGTTACGTTCGCGATCGTTGGGCGAGCGAATCTCGATCGCCAGATCGGGTGCAAACCGCGGTATCTCCCGATCATCCTTATCGAGCCTTTCCCAACGTCCCGGCGAGACGTACGCTACGTCGGGCACGAGGGACGTCGGCTTCTCCTCGCCCGTGTCGAGCCAGCAGCGCCATTCGGTCGCCACGCCGCCGCGACCGGCGCTCCACGCATCGACAATCGTAAACAGCTTGCCCTGTAAGGTGCCGTGTGTGAACATTGGACTCATCTTGCGGACCTCGATGCCGTCGATGAGTTCCAGGTACGGCTTGCGTGCGTCGAGTCGGCGCGACTCCTTCTCGATGTCGAAGGCGATGGCCATGGGTTCTCCTCCACACCATTCTATCACGTTTGAGCGGTTCGCTCGCAAGGGCTGGATGTTCGCACCCATTCACACCATAGCGGAAGCGCGCCCGACGACCGCGAGCGCTCTCGCAAGTTGCGAATCGCTTTCGGGATATCCGCGTTTTGCGTCCGGCGGCTCGGCGATGACGATGTCGGGCGTGATGCCGGCACGGTCGATATTGCGGCCTTTCGGAGTCACATAACGAGCGGTCGTAACTTTGAGCGCAGCACCGTCCGGTAGCGGGAAGACCGATTGCACCACGCCCTTACCGAACGTCTTCGTGCCGACGATGATCGCACGGCCGTCGTCCTGCAGTGCGCCGGCGACGATCTCCGCGGCCGATGCCGTGTCGCCGTCGACGAGCACGGCCATCCTTCCGCTGAAGGTGACGTGCCCCGTCGCGCGTTCGATGTGCGTTGCGCCGCCGCGTTCGCGCATCGTGAAGATCGGGCCGGCGGCAATGAACTGGGATGCAACCTCCTTCGCCTCCTCACCGTAACCACCGCCGTTCCCGCGCAGGTCGAGCACGAGCGCGCTGACGCCGCGTGATCGAAAATCCTTGAGTGCGGCAGCAAGCTGCGCGGCGGCGTCGTCGCCGAAGCGCGTCAGTTGCACGTAGCCGACGTTATCCGCAAGCGTGCGCGCCAGCACGACCGGTTGCGATACCGCGGCGCGAACGATGACCAGCGGCGCAGGCAGCGGACTTCCGGCACGATCGACGGCAAGCCGCACCGTCGTCCCGATCTTCCCGCGCAACATCGTGCGAATTTGATCGGCGCTCTTGCCCGCAAGCGGTGTACCGTCGACCGCAACGATTTCGTCGGCGGCCTGCAGGCCGGCGCGTTCCGCGGGACTGCCCGGAATGACGCTCTCGACGCGGGCCCGCGCGCCGCTCGCCTCGACGCTGACGGTCGCACCGATACCGCCGAACTTCTCGTTACCAAGAAACGCGTTGAAACGGTTGAACGCCCCAGGGTGAAACAACAGCGTGTACGGATCGTGCAGCGAAGCGGCTTCGCCCGCAAGTGCAGCCTGCACGACATCGTCGGCGCGCAATCGCTTTCCGTAGTGCAACAATACGCCGAGCACCGTGCGGTCGATCAGCTCCCCGCCATCGTCGCGTTCCAAACGTTGCGGCACGTACGGCAGGTTCGCGTCGTCGATGCCGCGCGACACCAAATACGCCGCGACGCCGTCGCGCGCGCCGCCGGCGACTTGTCGCGGTGTTACGGGGCCGTCGTACGTCGCGAGCAACGTTGTGTAGCCGATCTGCAACTCGAGCAAGTCGAGCGCCGACAGGTCGGTCGACGCGTGTGCAGCACGGAGCGGTGCCGCCGCGACGGCTAACGCTGCGAAGAAGGCGAGGGGGCGGATCACAAATGCAGCGTCAATAGTCCCGAGAGCCCGAAAGGTTCGAGGACGAACGCGTCGGTCGGGACGGTCGAGCGCGAAAGCGCCAGCCGGCCGTCGACCGTCACCTGCGCGATCGTGGCGAGCGCGCCGTTGCCGGCGACTGGGAGTACGATGACGATCATGCCCCGGTCCCGCACGTCCACGCGGACACCGGCCGCACGGCGATATCCAACCCGCGAGGCATCGAGCGCGTGCGTTCCGCACGGTAAGCGAGTTTGCGCGCGACCGCCAGCATCGGTCATCGTCGCCGGGCGCCCGTCGATGGCAACGGTCACCCCGCTGAGCGCCCGGCCCGACTCATCGCGGGCCACGATCGTCGCCGTGCACGCTAAAGGCGGAAGCATAGACGCTATCCTGTACGTTTTCCGAAACCACGCGCCTGCCGATCAGTCCGTCGGAGTCCCTGCGACGAACTGAGCAATGACGCTGAAGCGGGAACGAACGGCCGGTGCAGATTCGCAGAGGACCGGGCCCGCTGAGTATTCGGCTGCGCGTACCGCGCTTATTGACATCGAGCCTCGAAGCCGGTCCCGAGCGCGACCGCCCGATTCTCGACGGCCGCGACGTCGTTGTCAAGAATTCGTGGAACGTCCCGCGGCGCACGATAACGATGATCGGACGACCCGCGGTGTGGGTGGCACTTGATATCACGACGCCCCGCATCACGCTCGGCCCGCTCACGATCCCGGCCCGCCGGCTACGCCTGGAGCAAGACTTCGGCGGCCACCTTTTCCTCGCGGTCGCGGGTGAAGAGGCCCGTGAGGTCGCGATCCTTGAGGCCGGCCCCCGGCGCCCGAACCAAACGGGAGGGCTCGTCCCCTTTCGATATCCCGAAGATCATTTCGCACAGCACGGGCTGCTCGATTTCAGGCCGATCGTCATCGAACCGCCGCACGGGCTCGACGCGACGTTCTTCAACGAACTCATTTGCCGCACGCAGCGCGCCTACGACGGCGATCAACGCTACCTCGCGATCGAAATTCCATTCTTGCGCGTGGGACGTGATTCGAACTCGTATACCGTCGGCGTTCTGCTCGCGTGCGGTGTCGATCCGCGCGCGATTCCCAAACCGCACGACCTGATGCGTTTCGAGATCACGGGTTATCCCGGCGTCGAGGATCCGGTGCACCGCGCAAATTTCGGAAGCTATCTCGGCGAGCCGCACGATCTGGGCGACGGCGCGCTTGCAGCGGCGTATCACGATGCCGACGGCAGCGTGCGGCTCGTGGTCGTCGGCGGTGAACCGCACGGCCGCGCGCGCACGCCGCGTGGCGACGTGACGCTCGATGGCTACGGACGCTGCGTGCTTGCCCCTGCCGACGCCGAGCGCCACGGCTTACCGGTGCGCCGCACGGCGCCCCCCGAGCAGGTTGTGAAGCGCCGTCGCTTTCCGAGCGACCCCGCGCCTGCCGGTGCATTCATCACGCTCATCGTCGCAGGGCAAGCGGTACCCTTACGCCCCGGCGACTCGTACCGAGGGGAGATCGTCGCGCGCAACGACGCGCTCGGCGTTGCGTTCCTACGCGGCGAAGAGGGCGAGATCGTTCTTCCTCTGGGCGAACTCGGCGTCGAGTTACGCGACCCCAAACGCGTCGACCGGCTCTTACAGATCGGCAGCGAGTTGACCGTCGGCTTGCACCGCGATCGTCACCCGCACCTGAAGGCGCACGGTCGCGCCGCACGGCGAGACGCGTTCCGCGCTCGGCGAGCACACGCGCCTCGCCCCGTCGTCGTAGGGACCGCGGGATTACTGCTCGCAGCGGCATCCGTGGTTGTCGCCCTCGCCGTCTTGCGTCGGCCGCCCGCAGCATGATGTTTAACGAACCGCAATGAAACCGCAACGTGGAGCTGCGATGCTAGCATGAGTGATATGGTCGTCAATTATCAACGTCGCGCGATCAGCGTTGAAGACCACGACCGCATGGCGAAGGCCGGACGGGCCGCTACACGATGATATGGATATTCAAAGTCGGCGAACGCCTTGCGCCGCTCGCTTTTCCCGGTAACGAATTCGACGTCCGGGCGGTGACCGGTTAGCAGCGCGCTGCACGGCCAGGGCGCCCGAGCGAAACCACGCCGTTGCGTCGAGGGTCCGAGAGAACCATGGACCTTACACACGACTATCCGCGTAGCGCGAAAGAAAAGATGGCCGGCATCGATTCGCTCGCACGCATGACCGACAAAGCCCGCGCCGCCGCAAACGGAACCCTCGGCGAATACCACTACGACTGCCCGCACGACGAACCCGTGCTCGCCTTTCTCGGAGTCGATGCCGACACGTTTAAGCAGAAAGCTTCGGCGTCGAGCGATGCCGACGTTGAGACGTGGGTGCGCGACACGTATCTCAAAGGAAAGTCACCCGCCGAGATTGCGGCCTTTAACGAAGACCGAGAGAATTGGCGCCCGGACCCCGGTTCTCAAGGCGCAACGTTTTTCGACGAGACGCGACAGTCGGTCGCTCCCAACCGTCCCGAAATCAAGACCTGGTTCGACCTGCTCGATCTCGACGAAAAGCGTCCGGTTCCAAGCGCTCACGCGTGAATCGAATCTTCCTGATCGGCAGGGCGCGTAAGCGCCCTGTTCTTTCTGTTGCTCCCTCAGGTGCGATCGGCGAAGTAACTCCGTAAGGCGTCGACGCTCAGGCGCTCTTGCCGCATCGTGTCGCGGTCGCGCACGGTCACCGTGTCGTCGTCGAGGGTTTGGTAATCGACCATGATGCAGAACGGGGTGCCGATTTCGTCTTGTCGCCGATAAAGCTGTCCGACGTTGCCTTCATCGTACTGTGAACGAAGGTGCGAGCGGAGCTCACCCTCCAACCGTCGAGCGCGCGCGACCAGTTCCGGCTTGTTGCGCGCAAGCGGAAAGACGCCGACTTGGACCGGCGCGATCTTGGGATGGAAGCGCAGCACCGTCCGCCTCGTTTCTTTTCCGGAGCTCGCGTCCGTGATCGTTTCTTCATCGTAGGCATCGATCAGCATGGTGAGCGTGGTGCGGTCCATTCCAGCCGAACTTTCGATGAGGATGGGCGTATATTTCGCCTTGGTCGCCTCATCGAAATACGTGAGGTCCTTGCCCGAGAGCGCCATGTGCGCATCGAGATCGTAGGTGCCGCGGTGCGCGATCGATTCGAGTTCGCCCCAGCCCCATGGAAAGAGGTACTCGACGTCGATGCCGGCCTTGGCATAGTGTGGCCGTTCCTCGGCCTTCAACTCGTAGAAGCGCAGCCGCTCCGCGCTAACTCCGTACTCGCTGTACCAGCGTTTGCGCGCGTCGACCCAGCGTTCGTACCACGCCAGATCGTTACCGTCGTCCGGCACGAAGAATTCCAGTTCCGCCTGCTCGAATTCACGTTGGCGGAATGTCAGGTTTCCGGGCGTGATCTCGTTCCGGAACGACTTGCCGATTTGGGCGACGCCGAACGGCGGCCGCTTGCGCGCGCTCTGATAGATGTTCTTGAAATTGACGAAGATGCCCTGAGCGGTTTCGGGACGCAAGTACGTCATCGCCGCCGAGTCTTCGAGCGGCCCGACGCTCGTAGTCATCATCAGGTTGAAGTTGCGCGGCTCGGTGAGCGTGCCGCGCATTCCGCAGTCGGGGCAGTTATCGAGCGACGGGAGTTGATCGAGCCGAAACCGGTGCTTGCAGTTCGTGCAATCCACGAGCTTGTCGACGAACTGCGCAACGTGCCCCGAAGCGACCCACGTACTCGGATGCATGACGATCGACGAGTCGAAGGCCACGACATCGTCGCGCAGCTCGACCATCTCGCGCCACCACGCAGCTTTCACGTTGCGCTTGAGAATCGCGCCGAGCGGTCCGTAGTCGAAGAAGCCGCCGATGCCGCCGTAGATTTCGCTCGATTGGAATATGAAGCCGCGCCGCTTTGCGAGCGCAGTGATCTCTTCCAGGGTGACGCGCGGTTTGGGTTCGGTCGCCGCCATGCGCGCTTCGATTAGGGCAGCCGCTGGGGGGCGCCTCCTCGCTGGAGCCTCCAAAGAAAAAGAGGCGCTTTCGTAGTACACCTCGCGCGTGAGCTCGCTCTCGACTCCGCTGGTGCTTGGGCTTTTCATCCTTGCGGGTGCAGTGATTTGGTGGGCCGGCGCCATATTGGCCGGCACGACCGACGCCATCGACGCGCACTTCGAGTGGGGTGAAGGTCTGGGCGGCGCCGTCTTTCTCGCCATTGCGACCAACTTGCCCGAAGTCGCGATCATCGTCGGCGGCGCATTCACGCACAACCTGAGCCTCGCGGTCGGCAATATCTTGGGCGGCATCGCGATTCAGACGGTCGTCCTTGCGTATCTCGACGGACCGGCGCTGCGCAACCGCGTGCCGCTGTCATCGAGCGTCTCGTCGCTGACGATCGCGCTCGAAAGCTTCGTGCTGATCGCGATCCTTATGCTGTGCATCATCGGAGCACTATCACCGCGCAGTCTCATCATCGCGCGAATGACGCCTGCTGAACTCGCGATTCTGGCGACGTGGCTTGGCGGCCTCTGGTTGATTCGGCATAACGAAGACCGTCAAGTATGGCACGTCGCGCGCGAGGAGGTCGCCCACGAGGCACCGTTGATGGCAAAGAAACATCGCCCGATCGCGCAGGTCTTCGCGCTGTTCGGAGTGGCTGCCGCGGCAACGCTCATCGCCGGCCTCGTTTTGGCGCTGACAAGTTCAGTTGCGGCCGAGCGCTTTCATATCGGAGGCGTCATCTTCGGAGCGACGATCCTCGCCGCAACCACCGCGCTACCGGAATTGACGACCGGCCTCTACGCCGTTCGCGCCGGTCGCTACGAACTTGCGATGAGCGACATCATCGCCGGGAACGCGTTTTTGCCGGTGCTCTTCTTATTCGGAACGCTGCTGAGCGGTCAAGCGCTACTGCCCGATGCGCAAGCTCCGGATCTCTATCTGACTGCGCTCGGCGGCCTCCTGACGGCCGTCTACGGCGTCGGCGTCATCGTCCGGTCCAAGCGCATGATCTTCGGAGCGGGCATCGACTCCATTCTCGTCTTCGTGCTGTACGCGATCGGCATCGCGGGGCTATTCGTTATCGCCCATTGAGCGGCGATTTTTCAGGACTTTCTGGGGCTGCGGCGATTGGGATTCGGCGGAACTTTTTTGCCGGCGCGTCGAGCTTCCGAAAGGCCGATCGCGATCGCCTGCTTGCGGCTCTTCACCTTGCTGCCCGAACGCCCACTGCGCGCCGAGCCGCTCTTATATTCGCGCATCTCGCTGCGCACGTTGTCCGACGCGCCGCGACCGTACTTGCGCCGGCCGTTACTGCTCTTTTTACGCGTCGACGCCTTACGGCCCGACGTCGATTTCTTCCGTACCGGCGAGGCTTTCTTGCGACTCGACGACGATTTCTTTCGCGTCGAAGGCGTCTTCTTCCGAGACGACGACTTCTTGCCGACCGTCGATTTCTTGCGCGTCGTCGCTGTCTTCTTGCGAGCCGGCGACTTTTTGCGCGTCGTGCTCTTCGTACGGGCGGAGGTCGCTTTACGGTTTGCAGTCGAACGAGCAGCCATCGAATCACGTCTCCCTTTTGCTTCTGCTTACCCGGCCTGACGAAAGGAAACCCTCGAGCGATGGAAACCGAGATGCCGCAGGATCTGTGGTCGGCGCTGGAACGCGAGGGCCTTCACGAACGCTTCGCTGCGATGAGCCCCTCGCACCGCTTCGAGTGGCTTCGCGCGGTCGGAGACGCCAAGCGACCCGAGACGCGCGCAAAGCGCATCAACGAGTGCGTCGATGCCGTTCGCGCGCGGCGGTAGCGCTCACGCTTTTACGTTGGAGGGACGGTGGACACCGGCGTAACGGTGATAACGGGAGTCGGCGTCGGGGAAGACGCGGGCGTCGGTCGCGGAACTACTGTCGGCAGCTCGGTCGGCGTCGCGGTGGGGACGGGCGTAACGGTCACGACGGGCGTCGGTGTCGGGCTCGGCGGCGCGGACGGCGTTGCGCTCGGAACCGGGGTCGGCATGCCCGAAACAGCGACGCTGACAGATACGACGGCATAGTCGAAGTCGCTGTCGACGATGCCGATGAACGCCCGACCGTTTGCGTGCGGCGTCACCGTAAGGGTGACGGTCGCCGCGCGCGACGTTTGCGTGACGTGCGGAGAGACCGACACGATCCCTTCATCGTCGGCAGCTGCATAGACCGTCGTCTTCTTCGGAATGCTGACCGCAATTTTCAAAGAAGCTTTCGTGCTAACAAGTAACGCTTCCGGCCGTACCGTCAGTTGCTTGAAATACCGCGTACGATGCTGGGCCACGCGCCGAGCATCGTCGAGCGTCACCGGTGAAAGCCGAGGTCCACTATCCGTCCTTCGATCCCCCGAGGCCGCCGGCTTCGCGCCGGGATTGAAAGCAACGCCTCCCCCGGCGCAAGCCGAAAGAAACGCCATTAGCGTGATGCCGGTAAATACCCGGGGCCCGGCCTTGAAACGCTCGTTCACAACTGAACCTCCGTAGGCTTCCGCACAACGCATCGGCAGACCACATGCGCAGGACGCAACACAAAAATACGGCACCCGCGTAGACGGCCGTCAGGATCACCCATACGGTACTGAAAGACTAAACCTTTATTGGCGATGTCCGTTATAGCGAGACAGCCACCCGAGGAAGTTCCGGCTCAGTCACCGCTCGCCCGCGGACCCACTGGTAGTCCGGCTCTCCCCTGCTTGCACGAGCTATCGCTGCGAGCTAAGTTCCCCTAAGACCTACGCGGTGCTTCTGCGTTACCCGCTGGGCAGGCCGCTATATCGGCGGCCGCGCCACGTGACGCCGCGGCCCGAGAGAACGCGCAGCGTTGAATTTACGGCGAGCGCGGCGACCGTTGCCGTGCCGAGCGGCTGCAATAACGCGGTTGCGCGCGGCATACCCACCATGCCGATGCCGCGCATCATCGCTACGGTCGTGGTCACCGTTGCAGCAAGAGCTTCGGCAGTCTCGTAGGGTCGGCGGCGCAGCGCCGCGCGAATCGCAAGCGCCGGCGGCGCGCTGAGCATCACCATGTACGCCACGGCGCCGAACAGTGCGGGAACGTTTCCGTTCGCTCCGACGAACAGGTTCTTCGTGAACCCCTCCCAGATTTCACCGAAGGAGTGGTACATGCGAACGCGAGCGATCCGCGTCCCACCGCCGAGCAACAGACGAAAACGCCCGTCCGCTTTGAGTCGGCGTGCGAACGCCACGTCGTCAACGATCTCAGCGCGTAATGCTTCATGCCCGCCAAGTGCTTCATACGCTTCACGCGCGACCAAGATGTACTGGCCGTTGGCGAGCGCGTGCTGGGTTTGCATCGGATCGTTGATCTGCGCTAGCGTACCCGAGGCGAACAGGATCATTGCCAAGATGAACGGCAACGTCGCGCGTTCCCAAAACGTTTTCAGATCCTGCGCCGTAACGATCGTAAGCGCGTCGGCTCGGGTGCCGAGCGCGAACGCGAGCGCCGACGCCGAACCCGACGGCGCATGCTGTGAATCGGCATCGGTGAAGAGATACCAGTTGCCGCGCGCGCGGCGCGCGCCTTGGTGGAGCGCCCAGGGTTTCCCCACCCAACCCTCCGGCAGCGGCTCACCGGCGATCACGCGCAACTGCGGGAATTCGGCGGCGAGTCGAGCGAGGATTTGCGGCGTCGCGTCTTCGGAGCGATCGTCGACGACGATCACCTCCGCATCGACGTAGCGCTGCGCGAGCAGCGAACGAAGGCAGCATTCGATCGACCGCGCTTCATTGCGCGCCGGCACGATGATCGAAAGCTGAGGCAACGCTACGGCAGGCGGCCCGTCGGTCAGCGGAATGTCGAACCAGCTCGCATCGAATTGCGCCGTGCGCGCGGCAAACGTGAGCGCGACGGCCGCACTCAGATGCGTCAGCACGGTCAGCCGGCTACGGCGTGCCGAACGTTCGCGCGGGGTTGCGTCTGCGCACGCAATTGCCCGCAGGCCGCGGCAATGTCGCGGCCCATCGGTGTCCGCACGGTGGTGGGCACCCCTGCCGTATTGAGAATGCGCTGGAATGCCCGGATGCGCGCCTCGGGCGTGCCGCGCAGCGGAGCGTCCGGCGTCGCGTTGTAGGGGATCAGGTTGACGTGGTAAAGACGCCCGCGCATCAACTGCGCGAGTGCCTGAGCCGACGCGTCGTCATCGTTGACGCCGGCGAGCATCACGTACTCGAAGAAGACCTTGCGGCGTGTCCGTTCGACATACGCCGCACACGCGCGCATGAGCTCGGCGAGCGGATAGCGCCGGTTGACCGGCATCAGCGCCGCGCGCTGCTCGTCGGTCGGGGCATGCAGCGACACCGCCAAGTTCACTTGCAATGCTGCATCGGAAAAGCGTTCGATCTGCGGCACGAGACCGACGGTCGAAATCGTGATGTGCCGGTGCCCCAGTCCGAATCCGCTGGGATCGTTGAGAAGCGCGACGGCGTCCATCACGGGTCCGAAATTCGCGAAGGGCTCACCCTGGCCCATGAACACGATGTTGGTGATCTTTTTCCCACGTGTTTTGAGCTCGCGTGCAAAGAACCGTGCTTGATCGAAGATTTCGACCGCGTTCAAGTTGCGCGTAAAGCCGGCTTGCCCGGTCGAGCAAAAGGCGCAGGCATACGCGCAGCCGGCCTGACTCGAGATGCACACGGTCGAGCGGCCGCCCCAGTGTTCCATCAGGACGGCTTCCACTTCGCTGCCGTCCTTCAGACGAAACAAGCCCTTCGTCGTTTGCCGATCAGATGAGTGCTGCAACGTCACGGGCGCAACCGATTCTAGTTTGAAGCCTTCGACCGTCAGGCGTTCACGCAGATCGAGCGGCAAAGCAGTGATCGCCCGTACGTCTGCCGCGAACTCCTTCACGGCAGCACGATATAGCTGTTGCAAACGATATGGCTTCAGCTCATGTGCGGCGACAAAAGCAGCCACGTCAGCAAAACCGGCGCCCTGCGACTTTTCTGCGAGCCACCGGTTACATGGTTCGTCGGTCACGATGTCGCCAGTATACCATGCGCGACTCAGACCTCGAAAAGCGACGCTTGTTCGTTAGGTTGCGTAACGGCGCGCGGCTGTTCGTCGAGTTTACCGCGTACGCTCTTGAGATCGTTCCAGACGAGCCGCTTTGCGGCGCCGAGTTCGCCGCCGGTCATGCGTAGGATGTAGGCGGGATGGAAAGTCGCAAGCAGCGGGATGCCGGCGGGTCCCTCGAACCACTGCCCCCGTTGACGCGTGATCGAAAACGCCGGTCCGAGAAACGACTTTGCCGACGGTGCGCCGAGCGCAAGGATGGCGCGCGGCTGCACGATTGCAATTTGTTCGTCGAGATAGGGCCGGCAATTGGCCATCTCAGCGGGCGTCGGGGCACGATTGCGCAAGCGCACGCCGTCGTCGTACGTCGGCCGGCACTTGACGGTGTTGGCTATGAACACGTTGGCGCGCGGCAACCCGATCGCGAGCAGCATGCGTTCGAGCAACTCGCCGGCGCGCCCGACGAACGGCCGCCCGAGCTTATCTTCGGTCTCACCTGGCCCTTCGCCGACCACCATCAGCGCGGCGCACGGGTCCCCCTCGCCGTACACGCTGTGTTGACGAATCGAACCGATCTCGCACCTGCGGCAGCGCTCGACGACCGCAGCGGCGTCGGCGAGCCGCCGCTCCGGGTTCGCGGGTCCCGTTACGTTCATCGCGCTGCACGCTCCACGAACGCGCCGGGCGCCGGCTCGAGCAACACCGCCTCGCCGTATGCGAGCACGCGAGTCGAACCATCTTGCCGCTCATCGGCGTCGAAGTGAAGCCGCACGACACCGTTCGCGCCCTTTCGATCGGCTTCGCCGAGCAGGGCGGCGAGCGACCCGGCGCGCGCGCGTTCGGAGGCGGTGAAGTATTCACCCGGGGCCACGCCGATGAAGGTTCCGATCGTGCGAAACGTCGCACGCAAAAAATTACGCGGCGTGACCGCTTCACCGCGCACGAAACCGAAGGACGTGACGATCCGGAAACCTTCGGGGCGTTCGAACGTCACGACCGCTTCAGGCGCGATCATGATGTGCGGAAGACACGCCGCGCACCGACGATTGCGGACACCAACAGCAGAGCGTAGAGCACATAGCGCCCGATCAACGCTGCAACGAGCGCGGCGTACCAGGCGGCCCCGTGATGCTTGAGCCAATACGCTCGGCGGGAACGCTGCTTGCGCGCTTCGACGCTATACCGGCCACGCGCGCTTCCCATCCCTTCATGAATTGCCTCGCTTGCAGGCACGTACCACGTCTCCCATCCCGCCGCCGCGGCCCGCTTGGCGAAATCAACCTCTTCGTGATACAGAAAAAAACGTTCGTCGAAGGGCCCGATCTCATCCAGGAGCGGCCGCCGGATCGCAAGCGCCGCGCCGATGGCGAGGTCGACGCGGCGCTGCGAGGCGTGTCCCCAGGCGCGTAGCGCCGCACCGTTCGCGTGCGACCGAAACGGCGCCAAATTGCCCCATGCGCTTGAGCGCAGAAACGCTCCGCTCCAGGTGTCGAATTCACCACACGATTCGGCGATCGTGCCGTCGAGATTGTAGATGCGCGCGCCTGCGATCCCGCAGCGCGGGTGCGCGTTCATAAAGGCGACGATCTCGGCGAGCGCGTGATCCCGCAATTCGGCGTCGGGATTGAGCAAAAAGACGTACGGTGCGTCCGTCCGCGCAAACGCGCGATTACAGGCCGCCGCAAAGCCGAGGTTCGCCCCGTTCTCCACGATCTTCACGCGCTCACCGTAGCGTTCGCGAAGGAACGCGCGGCTGCCGTCGCTCGAACCGTTGTCGCTGACGACGACGCGTGCGAAGGCCGGATCAGCACGCACCTCCGAAAGCGCAAACACCGAATCGAGCGCGGTCGCAATCTTGTCTTTGTCGTTCCAGCAAACGACGATCACGTCAACCGCCGGGCTCTTCACTTAAGCCGCTCCGTCCAGTCGCGGCCGCTGCTGCAGGTACGGCCAAATGAACCCCTCGATTTCGCCGTCGAGCACGGCTGTGACGTTGCCGGTCTCGACGTTCGTGCGATGATCCTTGACGAGCGTGTACGGCTGAAGTACGTAAGACCGAATCTGCGAGCCCCACTCGTTCGCGCGCCGGTCGCCGCGCAGTTCCGCGAGTTTCGCTTCGCGCTCTTCGAGTTCGCGCGCAACCAGTTGCGAGCGCAGCATCGTCATCGCGACCTCGCGGTTCTGCATCTGCGAACGCTCTTGTTGCGAGGCGACGATGATGCCGGACGGCAGGTGCGTGATACGGATCGCCGACTCCGTCTTGTTGACGTACTGTCCGCCGGCGCCCCCCGATTTGTAGGTCTCGATGCGCAAATCTTCGGGCTTGATCTCGATCGTCGTCTTCTCATCGTGCGCGATCTCCGGCACGATGTCGACCGATGCGAACGACGTATGGCGCCGATGCTGCTGATCGAAGGGCGAAATGCGGACGAGGCGATGCACGCCGCGCTCGCTCTCAAGCATACCGTACGCGTTGCGCCCCTGCACGAAGAACGTCACCGATTTCAGCCCCGCTTCTTCCGCCGGCGACTCCTCGGCCAGATGCGTCCCGAACCCCTTACCTTCGGCCCAGCGCAGATACATGCGCGCAAGCATCTGCGTCCAATCGGCCGCGTCGATCCCACCTGCGCCTGCGTGAATCGTGATGATGGCACCGTGCCCATCGTACTCGCGGTCGAAGTTTGCCGCCATCTCGAGTGCGTCGACGTCGGCGCCGGCAACCGCGATCAAAGCATCGACTTCGGCTGCGGCCCCCGTCTCATCGCCCAAGACTTCCAAGGTCTCACGCGCATCCGCAAGGCGCCGCGCCGTACCGGCCATCGCGTCAACTTCCTCGCACAGATCGGCAAGCCGCTTCATCACCTGCTGCGCCGCGTCCGGCGCATTCCAGAACGCCTCGTCGTTTGTGCGGCGCTCGAGTTCAGCTACCGTGCGCGCTTTGCCATCGTAGTCAAAGACGCACCTTGAGCGCGCTCAACCGCTCATCGAGCCGGGCAATCGTCGTCAACTGCGGATCGCTCATACCACTTAGTTTGGCGAAAGCGTCCGCACATTCCGTCTAACACCCACCAGCGGCGCCACCAAGGCGGCGCTTCTCAGAACCGTCTCGCGATCTTCAAATCGCGAGACTCGGGCTTCCAACATACCTTCGCACCGTAGCGAAGCGGAGGCGCTAGGCGGTGACGCCGTGACAACGCTTGAATTTCTTGCCGGAACCACACGGACAAATTTCATTGCGGCCGACCTTGGCTTCGCTCTTTGCCGGCTTGCGCGGTTCGTCATCGCCACGGTTGGTATGCACGTCGCGCCGCCCCGGCGCCGGAGCGCCCGGCACGGGGCCGAGCAGTTTCGAAGCGTACGCGGGGTCGAGACGCGCGGGCTGCGCCGCTTCGAAGCCGGGCGCGGTGAGCGCACCGTCGGGCACTGCCTCGAACTGCGGCACCGCGCCGTTGCCGTTCGTCCGACCGTTGCCGCCCGGCCCGAGCGGAACGCGCGGTCCGTTTGCCGCACCGATCGACCCTCCGTCAGGCCCGTCGCTCAGCTCCACGACGACGCGGAAGATGGACTTGATCGCTTCGTCGGCGATGTTGTTTTTGAGATCTTCGAAAATTTCGTACGCCTCTTTTTCGTACTCGACGCGCGGATCTTTCTGACCGTAACCGCGCAGACCGATGCCGGTCTTGAGCGCGTCCATCACGTACAGATGATCGACCCAGAGCCGGTCGATGAGCGGCAGCATGATGTACTGCGACTCGATCGTACGCGCGATCTCCGGCGTCAGTTCGGTTTCCTTCGCCTCGTACGCTGCGAGCGCCGCGTCCCAGAGCCGTGTCTTCATCTCTTCGCGTCCGAGCTTCTCGAGTTCGGCAAGCCCCAAGCGCTCACGCACCGGGAAGACGAGTTCGAGCTCGCTCAGCACCTCTTCGAGGTCCCATTCCGAAGGATGCACGTTTTCGGGGGCGCTACGGTCGACCGCCTGATCGATCTTCTCCTGCAACGTTTGCAGCATGAAATCACGGAGCGATTCGCCCCGCAAGACCTTGCGGCGCTCGTCGTAGATGACTTCGCGCTGCTTGTTCATCACGTCGTCGTACTCGAGGACCGATTTGCGAATCTCGTAGTTGTGGTTCTCGACCTTCGACTGCGCGCGTTCGAAGGAGCGCGAGATCAGCTTCGCTTCGATCGGCGTCTCGTCGGTGAAGCCGACGAGGTTCATGATGCCCTGGATGCGCTCGGCGCCGAAAAGCCGCATCACCTCGTCTTCGAGCGACACGTAGAAGCGCGTCGAACCCGGATCGCCTTGGCGTCCGGCGCGGCCGCGCAACTGGTTGTCGATGCGGCGCGACTCGTGGCGTTCCGTCCCGATAATGTGGAGGCCGCCAGCCGTGGGGACGCCGTCGCCGAGTTTGATGTCGACGCCGCGGCCCGCCATGTTCGTCGCAATCGTCACGGCCGCCGGTTGGCCCGCGTCCTTGATGATCTCGGCCTCACGTTCGTGGTACTTCGCATTGAGCACTTCGCACGCGACGCCGCGCCGGCGCAAAATCGTCGCGAGCCGTTCGCTCTTGTCGATCGAGCGCGTGCCCACGAGGACGGGACGCCCCTTCTCGTGTTCGCGTACGATCTCGTCGACGACCGCCTCGAACTTCGCGTTCTCGCTCTTGTAGACGATATCGCCCTGGTCGGCGCGCGCGACGGGCTGGTTCGTCGGAATGACGACCACGTCGAGCCCGTAGATGTCGCGGAACTCGCGCTCTTCAGTCTTGGCGGTACCCGTCATGCCCGCGAGCTTGCCGTAGAGGCGGAAATAGTTCTGGAAAGTGATCGTCGCGAGGGTCTGATCCTCACTGCGAATCTTGAGAGCTTCCTTGGCTTCGATCGCTTGATGGATGCCGTCGGAATAGCGCCGCCCGTACATCAAGCGTCCGGTGAACTCGTCGACGATGATGACCTCGCCGTCCTTGACGATGTACTGCTGATCTTTATGGAACAGGTGCCAGGCGCGCAGAGCGGCGTTGAGTTGATGCGTCAGTTCGAGGTTACGCTGATCGTAAAGGTTCTGGACGCCGAGCATCCGCTCGACCTTGGCGACGCCCTTCTCGGTAATCGGAACCGCGTGGGCTTTTTCATCGACGGTAAAGTCTTCGTCCTTGACCAAGCGCGGCAAGATCTTGGCGAAGGTCACGTAGTGGTCCGTTGCGTCTTGACCTTGGCCGCTGATGATGAGCGGCGTACGCGCCTCGTCGATCAGGATCGAGTCCACTTCGTCGACGATCGCGAAGTACAACTCGCGTTGCACCATGTCGCTCAGTTGCCAGGCCATGTTGTCGCGCAGGTAATCGAAGCCGACTTCGTTGTTGGTGACGTAGGTGATGTCGGCGTTGTAGGCGGCGCGGCGCTGTTCGGGGGCGAGATCGTGTTGGATGACGCCGACCGAAAGCCCGAGGAAGTTGTAGAGCGGCGCCATCCACTCGGCGTCGCGGCGCGCGAGGTAATCGTTGACCGTGACAACGTGCACCCCGCGGCCAAGCAGGGCATTGGCATAGACGGCAAGCGTTGCCACCAGCGTCTTCCCCTCGCCCGTTTTCATTTCGGCCACCTTGCCTTGATGCAGCACGTGACCGCCCATGATCTGGACGTCGAAGTGCCGCATCCCGAGGGTCCGCTTCCCGCTCTCGCGGCACACGGCGAAGACCTCGGGCAGAAGGTCGTCGAGCGCGGCTAAGGCAGCTGCCTTATCCAATCCCTCGAGTTGGGCTCGGAATTCGGCCGTCTTGGCCTGCAGCGCTTCGTCGGAGAGAGCGGAGATTTCCGGCTCAAGGGCGGCGGTCGCCGCGGCCGTTCGCCGCAAGCGAACGATTTCTCGCTCATTGCCGTCGAAGATTGTCTTGAGGAAGGCCATAACAGTAGAAACCCGTTCGCCTTCCCGCCTGGTTCCGCTTTCTTAAAAGAGCCGCTTACGGCGTCGGTTCGGGCGTGCCGGGCGAAGACGGCCAAGTCGAGCCGTCGGCGCGCACCACGCGCGTGACGCGATAGGTGGCATAGCGCGCGGCCAGGATCGGGACCGCGGCGATGCCGTTTTGAACCGTCGCGCAATTGTCGGCGAAGCCGCGATTCCCAAAGCCGGATTGGACGAAGTCTTGCAGCGAGTCATACGTCATGATGCCGATGCCCGAAGAGAACGTGCCCCGGCGGTCGAGCGTCAGTTTCCCGACCGTGTTGCCTCCCGAATCGAGCAGCGGAAAATCAATCACCACTTCATGGGCGTCGGTCGTCGCGACGTTATTGAAGGAGACGCAGGCCATGGCGCTCTTGCCGTTACGCAGCGCGGCTGCAAAGCCGCCGAGCACACGATTCCGCTCGGCGGCGCGGCATCACCGAGCGTTGCGGAGGCAAGCTGTAAATCACGCCATGAATTCGGCGCCGGCGTGGGCGCAACGGCGCCGGGGTCGACACCCGAACGCAGCGGTCCGATGGCAGCGTCGCTCACGCCGCGCGCGTAGAGCGCGGAGCGGCCGTTGCCTTGCAACCACCCCAGCACCGCTTGGCGATCGTCGCTAGAGAGGTTCAAGATCTGTGCTTCGGCGCGCTCGTAATCGCGGATCGGCACCAGGACTTGCGGTGCACCGTTACGTGCCCATCCGGCGACGTTTCCGAACGAACCCGGGCCGGGCGATTGCAAGGCCGCAAGCGACCCGACGAGTGCTTCGGATGGATCGGCATTCGCCGAACGCACGCCGGCAAACGATGCGAGCGCCACGGTCAGCAGGACGCTTACGCAGAGGCTAAGCCTTCTCGTGCGCATAGCGCGCGGCTTGGCCGCTTAGGGACCGATCCCCCGTCAGCCGCGCGGCAAAATGATGCTGAAGGTACTTCCTTGGTTCTCGGCTGAGCGGACTTCGAGGCGCCCTCCGTGAACTTCGACGATCTTTTTAGCGACGTACAAACCGACGCCCGAACCCGCCACCCCGCGTGAGCGGGCGTTCGCGGCCCGTCCGAAACGCGTGAAGATGCGTTCAAGGTCCTCGGGCGGGATGCCGATGCCGCTGTCGGCGACGTCGATCCGCACCTCGGCCTCGCGCCCGCTGTTTTCGCCCGGCAGCGGCATGACGTTGATGTGAACCGCATCCGCCGAATACTTCAATGCATTACCGACGACGTTGTCGAGCACATGGCGAAGGCGCGCGCGATCGAACGCGACGGTCACGGAGTCGGACGGTGCTTCGACGATGATGCGACCGTTACGGTCCATCGGGCTGACCGACTGGGCGATGAACTGCACGATGTCTTCGGTGCCGCGCTGCAGCGAGAACCCCGCGCTCTGCGTGGCCGCTAGAGCCAACGCATCTTCGCTCAGCTTGGCGAGACGGTGCGTCTGATCCAGAATCGTCTGCGCGCTACGCCGCACTTCGTCGCTGTCGGTCTCGAGAAGCAGTTCCGAGAAGCCGGAGATGACCGTCAACGGCCCCTTGAAATCGTGCGCAAACATCGCCATCAAGTCGTCCTTGAAAGCGTTGCTCTCGGCCAGCGCCCGATACGCCCGCGTCGATTGTTCGTACAGCTCGACGTTGCGAATCGCGAGCGCCGCAAGCGTCACGAGCGCTTCGCTCAAGCGCCCGTCGGAGCGCTCGTACGGGAGCGAACGGGTCAACACGAAGAGACCTTCATGCCGTCCACCGTTTTCGTCAACGCGCAACAGCACGCGGCTCGCGACGAACGCTTCGCCGCTGAGGACGGCGGACAGCACGGTGCGAGCGACGATCGACTCGAGCGGCAATGTTTCGGGCAAGGCCGAAGCGTCAGCCGCCGCCGCGAGGAAGCCGATGCGCGCCAAACGGTCGCCGCGCCGTGCATAAAAGGCCGCGCGAGTCGCCAAACCAAGGCGAGCGCCGAGACCGCAGAGCGCGGCGGCCAACGGTTCGAGTTCGTTGAAGCCAAGGATCGTGCGCGCCGCGTCGGTCAGCGCGGCGCCTTCCGCTGCGTAGCGTCGTAGCGCTTCGAAGGCAAGCGCGTTCGAGAGCGCGAGCGCCGCATGCCCGGCGATCGCGCGGAGGTGCTTCACGTCCTCCTCCGAGAGCGGACCCTGCGCATGCGCAAGTGCAAGCACCGCTCGTAATTGACCGTCGAACGCGATCGCGACCAGGTCTTTATCGCCGGAGCGCATGACGACGCGGTGCTGGAGAGCTTCGAGGTCGATGTCGTCGTCCTCGATCGGCCGGCTCGATAGCACTTCGGCTGCAGGGATCGGGCGCAAACGGCCTTTACGCACCTCGTATGCAGCGCAGCGGCGTCCGAACTCTCTCGCGATGCCGCGTGCGACGATCGCGAGCATATCGTCTGCTTCACGCGCGTCGCGCAGCGCGAGCATCGTCCGTTCTAAGCTCTCCGCGCGCCGACGCGGATCGATCGCGGCCGCTTCTACGAGCGACACGTCTTGATTAGGGATGCGTCGCTCCCGCGGGCCGCGCATTGGCCCCTGCGTGGCCATGGCTATACGGAACAGTCACGTGCTCGTGCGCGCGTCGACCGTGCACGAACAACACGATGACGGCAATGCACACGATGATGACGATCGTAATGACCGCGGCCCGAAGCGCGTTGTACCGCGTTCGCGCGGGTCCCCGCGTGTTGATGATTTGCCTGCCCACGGAATTGTTCTTCGCGCGAGCCGTCTCTAACCCCGCAAAATGAGCTGCTCCTGCCGTGCAGACGTTGCGGATACATCGACGTGCCGGGGACGCCCGCAATTTCGCATCACGCGAAATTGCTACTCGCTCACTTTTCGCTCCCGCGCATCGTGCGCTCCGCGAAAAGCTGAGACGCCCCGGCACGTCGATGTATCCGCACCGCCTGCAGCTTCCCCTCTAGAGTTGCAGGCGCTCGGGATGAAGAATCTGGGAGAGCGGGACGGTCCGCAGCAGTTCGCCGACCGTCACGAACCGGAAACCCGCCGTGCGAAAATGTGCCACGAGACCGGGTAGCGCCGCAATCGTGTTGATCTTCCCGCTATGCAGGAGGATGATGTCGGGTGCGGTCGCGTATCGGGCGACGTGCATGTCGATGACGGCCGGCGTTGCGGCCGCCCGCCAGTCGCCCGGGTCGTCACTCCACAGAATGACGTGATAGCCGTCACGTTGTGCCGCTTCGACGGTCCGGACCGTGAAGCGGCCGTGCGGCGGCCGCATCATGGTGCGGATGGCGGGGTCGTGGACGTATCGCTCCAAAGTCGCCGCGCCCCGATCGAGTTCTCGTCTGACCGCGCGGCCATCCAGTGCTTGGAAGTCGGCGGGATGCGTTTGGGTGTGGTTGGCGATCTCGTCGCCCGCCGCAGCGATGCGCGCGGCAAGGGTCGGAAAGAGTTCGGTATCGGCGCCGATCAAGAAAAAGGTCGCGGGCACGTGCAAGTGCTGGAGCTCATCGAGAAGGAGCGGCGTCTCGACGGGATAGGGACCATCGTCGAAGGTCAACGCGACCAGCCGCGGACGACGCCCGGGACCGGCGGTAAAGCGCTCGTGCAGCAAACGATCGATGTGCGCTCCGACGCCCGCCGCGAGCAAGCGGTGCGCGTTTGCGTCACGCGCTACGACCGGCGGTAGAACCGGCGCCTCCACGAAATGCACGAACCCGAATGCGACCAGCGCCACCGCAAGCGCGATGCCGCCGAAGACGGCTAGGCGGCCGCGCTTCAGGCGGGGCCCCGGACGTTCACTTAGGCGCCGGCGTGGCGCCTTGTCCGTCTCCCGTAAGATAATCGCGCCCGACGATCACCGTCACCGGGCCGCTCGGCAACGATGATGAACTTTGCGGGTCCGGCTGCACGCTCGCATCGCGCAGGGCGAGCGTCGCCAGAACGCGTTGCCCTGCAAGCGTCGCGGTGGGATGGACATGGACTTCGGTTGCATCGTAGCGGAAACTATCGGCATTGACGACCCCGTCGACGACGAACCCCGCTTTGCGCAGCACCTGTGCAGCGCGCGCCCCCACGCCGGAAACCCCCGAACCGTTTTCCACGACGACATGGACCCTTGCGGGAACGACGTTCGCAACCGCGTAGGCGTCGACGGGCGCGCGCCGCGGCACGATCGGATCGAAGAAAGCTTTCTGCACGAGCGCCCGCTTCGCCGTGTCGTCGGCGATGAGGACGTTACCGCAACATGCGAGATCCTTCGTATCGACGTACGGTATGTAATTCGTGGATAAGTTTGCGCGATCGAAGTGCTGGAAGGATAGCGCCATGCTCATGATCTCTTGCTGCGACAGATCGGTGTAGACGTTGCGGTGGATGATGTCGATGAACGTATTGAGGTGCAGCAGATCGTGGAACTTGTCGTCTTGCAGTTTGGCGAGCACGATGCGGATGACTTGCTGTTGACGTTTGATGCGGCACGGATCGCTGCACTCATCGTGGCGAAAGCGGCTGTACGAGACGGCTTGCTCACCGTTCATATGGTACCTTCGGCCGCCGATGAAGTGAATGTGCAGATGACCCCAAGAATCATCGTAGTTCATCGTCTCGTCCGGGATCACGTCGATGCCCCCGATCGCATCGACGAGCTCCTTTGCCGCATTGATGCGTAAGGTGACGAAGCGATCGAATCCCCGTAGTCCTAAAAACTGCGCGATGACCTTTTCGGAAGCATGCCCGTCCATGAGCGGCGAGCCGCCTACCGCGTAAGCTGCGTTGATCTTGTCCTCACGGCCGCTCGGAAGTACGACATCGGTATCGCGCGGCACGGAAAGGATCGCGGCATGGCCGCTCGGATCTTCAGGCGACGGGAAATCGAGCGACGCTGCCATGATCGTGTCGGTCCGGGCGTTTGTCGAATACTCTTCGTCTTTGGAATTGTAATCGTAGTCGATGCCCAACAGCAAGAGCGCGATGCGATCTTTGTGGAAGAGCGCCCGCGGGGGTGAAACAAAGTAGCCGGCCATCACGTCTCGTACGTTGCGGCGCTCGACAATCGCCTGCGCGAAAACCGCTCCGGCAAATAGCGCAATGATGGCGACGATGCCGATGAGCACGCGGCCCGAGAGACTGCTTGCGCGCACGATGTTCCCTTACGCTCCGACCGGCTGCGGTGCCGAACGCATGCCGGCGCTTCGTTCGGGAACCGGCACGAGGCTGCCGTGGAAGTCGAATGCGGTGAACCCCTCAAGTCGAACGTCGACGAAGGAACCAGCCGTTGCTTCACCGGTAAAGTAGACGTTGCCGTCGACGCCGGGCGCTTCGCCCATGGACCGCCCGCTCCACGCGCTCGAGGAGGCGAGGGCACCGCGTAACGGATCGCTGCGCCGCAGCGTCTTGCGCTCTTCCGCAAGCACCCGCTCCGTGCGGCCCAGACGTTTGGATCGCGCACGCTCGCTCGCCTGTCGCTGCGCGTCGCGCAACCGCAAAAGCCGTCCCCGCTGCGCCTTGGCGGACACGGGGTTGCCCAGTGTGGCGGCCGGCGTGCCGTCCTCGCGGCTATACGTGAAGAAGCCTACCCGGTCGAGTTCGGCGCGCTCGAGCCAGCCGTGCAGATAGTCGACGTGCGCTTCGGTTTCGCCGGGAAAGCCGACGATGAACGTCGAGCGCAGCGTGATGCCGGGCACGCGGCTTCGGAAACTTTCGAGGATCTCAAGATAACGCTCGCCGTTCGAGGGGCGGCGCATCGCCCGCAAGACGTCGGGGTGCGCGTGCTGCAGGGGCATGTCGATGTATTTGCAGACTTTCGGGAGCGTCGCCAGCGCCTCGATCAGTTCGTCGTCGACCGTCGCGGGATACAGGTAAAGGAGTCGGATCCAAGCGAGCCCGTCGATGTCGTGAAGATCGCGCAGCAATTGCGCGAGGCCGCCGCGGCGCATCCCGCGATCGCGACCATACATCGACGTGTCCTGCGCGATCAGAATCAGTTCGCGGACGCCGGCATCCGCGAGCGCCCGCGCTTCAGCCAGCACCGATTCGCGGCTGCGGCTGCGAAAGGGGCCGCGCAACTGCGGTATGATGCAAAACGTGCACGGATGATCACAACCTTCGGCTACTTTGAGGTACGCGGTCGCGCGCGGCGTCGTGATCAAGCGCGGTAGAAAATCGTGCTCGGGCTGCGGCTCGTAGTCGAGCCGCACCGGTGCGCGGCCCGCGCGTGCCTCGTCGAGCACATCGACGATCGAGGCATAGGCACCGGTGCCGACGATGCCGTCGATTTCGGGAACGAGCGCGCGCAATTCTTCGCCGAACCGTTGCGAGAGACAGCCGGCAACGATCAACTGCTGCCCCGGCCGTTTCTGGGCCGCATGCACAAGGATCGTATCGGTCGATTCCGCTTTTGCGGGGTCGATGAAGGCGCACGTATTGATGACGACCGCGTCCGCATCGAGGGGTTGGGGCACGAGTTCCCAGCCGGCTTGACCAAGTTTGCCGATCATCACTTCGGAATCGACTAGATTCTTGGCACACCCAAGCGAGACGAAAGCGACGCGACTCTTACTGATAACTTCCACTATTAAAGCTCCTAAGGAGGGAGAGCCTCCTTAGCGGTAGTTGACGAATTGGAGCGGCACGTCGATCTCGAAGGCGCGGAGCAATTGCTGGGCCTTCTGCAAATCGTCCTTGCTCTTTCCGGAAACGCGCAGCTGCTCGTCCTGATATTGCGTCGTCACCTTTAGCTTGGCACTCTTGACGGCCTCAATGAGCGGCTTCGATTTATCCTTCGCGATGCCGCTCTTGACGGTCACGACCTGCCGTACGGTGTTTCCCGCAGCCGGTTCGACCTTCCCGTAGTCGAACGCCTTGAGGGAAATGCCGCGTTTGTTGGCCCGGCTCTGCAGGATGTCGACGACGTTACGAAGTTTGAGTTCGTCGTCGCTGACGATCGTGATCGCGTTGCCGGCATGCTCAAGCGACGTCTTCGAATTCTTGAAGTCGAAGCGGCCTTCGATTTCTTTGCGCGTTTGATTGAGCGCGTTATCGAGTTCTTGGGCGTCTACGCGCGACACGACGTCGAAGGAAAAGTCGGGCACCGTCGTTACCGTCGCACGAGCGCAAGCGAACGCTCGACGACGTCGCCCGGGCGGCCCATCGGACCGAGGCCACGACCGTTGACGTTCAACTCGACACCCCCCGCATTGCCGGCACGCACGTCGGCATGCGCGCCGTTGAACCACTTCTGGGTTCCGGCCGGAAAGATACCCTCCAGCCGCTGGTTGCCGTCGACGCGTACCAGCAACCAGGAACGCTGCGTGAGATGCACGCCCAGGCGCCGCGACCGTTTTTGCGGAGCCGCCCTCCGGGCGGGAACGGCGGCCGGCGCAGCCGGGACAGCCGCCGCGCTCGCTTGAGGCGTCGCAACGCCCACGACCGTCGGCGTCGCACGGCTGCGCGCAATGCCCGACGGCGACGCGGGACGGAAGGCCGCGTATCCGACCAGACCGACGAGCACGGCCGCCGCGACGGTCGCAACCCAGAGCCACGGCGAGGGCCGGCGGCGGTGAGAGGTGACGCCCACCCGCCTTGGGTCGGCCGTCATCGGAGCGGGATCCCGCGCCATGGAGGCGTTGAAAGCGCCGACGGCCCGCTCGGGATCGACGCCCAAGAAGCGCGCGTACGTGCGAATGAAGCCGCGGACGTACACCGGCGCCGCGAGGGTCCAGTCCTCCGCTTCGATACTTTCGAGGTAGAGGGACCGAATATGGATACGTTCGGACACTTCGGAGGGCGAAAGACCACGCGCCTCTCGTGCCGCGCGCAACTCTTCCCCGAGTCCCGGCATATAGGTCTTTGTGTTTGCCCCGACGACGGGTTATCCTGGTCCTTTCATGCACCAAAGCGAGCGCCCGAACGAACCAACTCTGCCGCGGGTCGTCGCCGCCATGAGCGGCGGCGTGGATTCGGCGGTCGCAGCGGGTCTGCTGCGCGAACGCGGCTACGATGTCGTGGGCGTAACGATGAAAATGTACGCCCCGACCCGACCCGCCATCGCAAAATCATGCTGCGGCGCGCAAGACTTCGACGACGCGCGACGCAGTGCGGCCGCTCTTAAAATCCCGCACTACGTGCTCGACTTCGAGACGCCGTTCCGCAAGAACGTCGTCGACCGTTTCGTCGACGACTACCGGCAGGGACGCACGCCCAACCCCTGCGTCGCGTGCAATAACTTTGTCAAGCTCGGCAACCTGCGGCGGTTCGCCGCGAGCGTGGGCGCAGCATTCGTCGCGACGGGTCATTACGCGCGGCTCGAGCACGCCGCCGACGGGCCGCATCTCTACCGCGGCGAGCCGGCCAAAGACCAGTCCTACGCGCTTGCGCAGCTTGCACCCGCGCAGCTGGCGACGCTGCTGCTACCGCTTGGCGATCTAACCAAAACGCAGACGCGCGCGCATGCGGTTCGCTTCGGCCTCGAGTTGCATGACAAGCCCGATTCGCAAGACATCTGCTTTTTGGAAGGCGGCGATTACCGCGCTCTGCCCGCGCTTGCAAACTCCGCCGAGGGCACCGGCGCTGGATCGGTCGTGACGACGCGCGGTGAGCGCATCGGCGCGCATGGGGGCATCGCCCGATTCACGGTCGGCCAGCGACGTGGGCTGCCCGCCACGCACTTCAACGACGGTCCGCGTTACGTAACGCGCATCGATGCGACAACGAACACGATCGTCATCGGGCGCGAAGACGAACTCTTTTCCGACGGCCTAAGCGCACGCGAAGTCAACCTTATTCGCGCCGAGCGGTTCGCAAGCGGGCCCGTAAACGTGCAAGCGATGACGCGTTACCGTTCGCCCCTCAATCGCGCCGTCGCGATGCTCGAGGCGCACAGCGGCGAACTTCGTTTGTGCTTCGAGGCGCCCGAACGCGCGGTCGCATCCGGTCAGCTCGTCGCACTCTATGACGAGGTCACGGGTGAAGTGCTCGCAGGGGCAACGATCGACGGTCCCCAGGGCAAGAGTGTTCCGTAGCACATTAGAGTGTTGGGAGAATCCGGCACTTTTGCGGAGTCGTCGCGTATTAACAAGAACATAACACGGCAAGGTAGCGCGCCGGTGCGCCTACGTCGCGACTAGACCGATATGAAAGAACATGATCGACGCGACGATGCTCCGCCTACCCCTACTCCGCCGCTACGACGTCGTCGATGCAGACTTCCGCGTCGTCATGCGCGGGCCGTCGGCTGACCGCATGACTCCGGTGTTTTCAGGTGAAACGCTTGAAGTCGAGTTCGGGCGAGAGGTTGCCTCCGTCATCGCGCTTCACGATTTTCGGCGCCGCCCCGTCGCGAGCGCGCTCGTGGGTTCGGAGTACGGCTTGCGCATCGCGCGCTTGCCCGGCATGCACAGGGATCACTATTGCGTCAAAATCGAGCGCCTTTCGCTTGGGGCCCGCTTGCGTTCTACGGCGGCGCTTCACCGGCTCGATGCTCGCGAACAAGAGTTGCTTCGGCTGCTGGTCGGCGGCTACGATGAACGCGAGATCGCGCAGCGCTTGGATGAAAGCTCGGCGGAATTGAGAAGCCGCGCGCGCAGTCTGAGCGGCAAGCTAGGCTGCGCGCGGCGCAGCGATCTCGTCGCACTCGTTTTTGGGACCGCATCCACTCAGCATGCGGACGCAGGTCACGGCATAGGCGCATAGAGCACGCCGCAGTTCGTGACCGGCGGTGTTTAGCGAATCGAAAAAGTGACCGTCGCGTTGACGGTGATCGGAACGGCCAACGGACCGGACGGATCGATGTTGTAAGCCCCGCCGAAGAACGGCGCAGGATCGGGCGACGTCGGGCAACCCGCCGGCAAGAAGTTGCCGGTTTCGTTGACGGCAACGATCGAGCCTAAATGTAACCCCGAAGCGCCCGCGGCACGCTGCGCCCGTTTTCGGGCGCGCGCGATTGCGGCTTGCTGCGCGCGCGTTTCGGCCGGCGTGCAATCATCGGAGACGAGTGCGGCCGAGACGTTGAAGCTGACGCTGCCGTGGGACGTGCGGTCGGGCAGCGCAGCGGCGGTCTGGCGCGCCAAGCGTTCGAGCGTCTCGCGCGTCGGATGATCGATCGTCGCAACCACGGTCGGTGCAACGTTCGGCCCGACGCCGCCTTCGATCGGCAGCACCTCTCGCGCGCTTGCAATCCCGGCCGACTGCATCGCGGCGACCACCGCTTTCGCCGTGTCGTCGAAGTTCACCGCATTGTTCGGCATCGGTGCAAAGAAGCGCACGGTCACCCGGATGTGGTCGGCGGATGCGTCGGCGACGCCGCGGCCCGTTACGGTGATGCCCGTCCGCGACACGGCTCGATCGTCGGCGCTCGGCCTCATTTGTGGTCCCGGCTGCCCGAACGCATACGCCGGCAGGAGCGCCGCACAGACGGCTGCGAGTGCGCAGCGCCGGATCGTTCGACGGCTCATCATCGACTCCACATTCGCCGAGCGCTACCGAGCTCCGCGCCGTGACGTGCGCTCGTCAACGGGCCACATCGGCGTTCAGGCAGCCTTATGAGGCCGTTGCCAGCGGCATGTCGGGGCGCAGGTTCCAGTACGTGTCGCGGATCACGGGGCGGAAGCCGGCGCCGAGCACGAGCGCTTCGAGTTGCTTGCGGGTCGCTTCGTTCGTAGAACCGGCATCGTGCACGACCTTCTCTTCGAGGATCGTCCCGCCCATATCGTCGCAACCGTAGAAGAGTGCGAGTTGACCCATCTTGAGTCCCGGCGTCAGCCACGAGGCTTGCAGGTGCGGGAAGTTATCGAGGTATAAGCGCGCGACGGCGAGCACCCGCAGGTACTCGAGCCCCGTCGACTCTTTGCCGCCGAGCGGCGTCTTGAACGGGACGTAGTACCAGGGGATGAAGGCCGTGAAGCCGTGCGTTTCGTCTTGCAGATTGCGCATAACGTCGAGATGTTCGATGCGCTCGGCGACGGTTTCGACGGAGCCGAACATCATGGTCGCGGTGGTCGGCATGCCGAGTTCCTGCGCGTCGCGCATGATGCCGAGCCACGCGTCGGGCGTGATCTTACGCGCGCTGATCCGCCTGCGCACCCGTTCGACCAGTATCTCGGCGCCGGCGCCGGGCAGCGAGCGCAAGCCGGAAGCCTGTAGGCGCGCGAGAATCTCGCGTGGCGGCACACCTTCGACCTTGGAGAGTCCGTTGATTTCCGAAACGGAGAGCGAGTGGATGTCGACGGCGGGAAACTCGATGCGTACGCGCCGGAAGAGGCGCTCGAACCACTCGAGCCGCAGCTCCGGGTTGACGCCGCCTTGAATCATGATCTGCGTCGCGCCCTGATCCGTTGCCCATTTGACGCGCGCGATCACATCATCGTGCGACATGGTATAGCCTTCGCCGTGCTTCTCGGGGCGGAAAAACGCGCAGAACGAACAGTGCACGTTGCAGACGTTCGTGTAGTTGATCGTCGTGTCGATCACGTACGTCACGTCGCTCGTCGGATAGAGCGACATGCGCCGCTGGTGGGCGGCCGCCCCGAGTTCGTGGAGCGGCGCTTCTTCGTAGAGCCGCACGCCTTCTGCGAAGGTGAGGCGGCCGCCCGCGGCGGCCTTTTCCAGCAGATCAATAAGCGGCAAGAGCGACCTCCGGTTCCACGGGCGGCACGCGCGGGATCGCACCGAGCGCGTGCAGTTCATGCACGTAGCGCACGAGACCGGCGCGGGCTCGTTCGTCGAGCGTAAAGTTCAGCGTGTCGTAGTACGCGGCGTAAAAGCCGGCCGGTCGGGCGTGCGCCCCTTGGGCTGCGGCGACGACGGCGTCGAGATGGTCGCGGCCCCAGCGGCGCGCAGCAAGCAACGCGTCGAGGGCAGCCTGCACCTCATCGGGCCGCTGCGCGAGCACATCCTTGCGTGCCGCCCAAACGGCAAACACCATGTCGCAACCGGTCCACGCGTGCCAGAGCGACCCGAGGTCGTGCGCGTGCGCTGGAAACGCCTGCCGGGCGTCGAGCGCACGATCGCCGATCAACAGTGCTGGTTCGCCGTTCTTCGCGGCCTCGAAAGGATCGGCGCTCTCGACGAACGTCGCGCGTACGCCATAGCGCCGCTCGAGCAGCACGCGCAACAGATTGCGCCCGCTCGCCGATTCGCGCGTGACCGCAATCGTCGCGCCGCCGAGTTCTTGCAGCGGCTTGCGGCTGATGCACAGCACCGACCACACCGCATCCCGTGCACCGATGCAGATTTCGGGCAAGAGCGCGAGTCGATCGGCATGTTGCGCCCAGTGAAACGCGCTTACCGGACTGAGGTCGAGCCCGCCGTCGAGTAGCATCCCGTTGAGTGCCGCAGGCACGCCCGACACGAGCGTCCCGGGATAGTGCACCGCCCCTTCGTCGAACGCCGCATAGATCGGCAGATCGTTGGTATACGCGATCCGCCCCGTTCGTAACACGCTCGCGTTTACGCCGGTGCCAACGTGTCGGGCACCGCCGCCTGCGCGCGCGACATCGTTGCGGTGCTCTGCGGGCGGGGCGCGCGAACGATCGTCGAGTCGCCGTCTTCGGGCTTCCAGTCATGGGGAAAACGGTCGTAGGTCGAGTTGCGGCGCACAGGGACGTAACCGACTTCTTCGATGAGCCGCCGGAACTCACGATCGTCGACGTACTGGCCCGAGCGCGTTCCGGCACTGTGATAGATGCGCTCTTCGTCGGTCGAACCGTGCGTGCCGTCCATGTCGTCGGCTCCGAACGCAAGCGCGACTTGGCAGACCTTGAGCCCCTGAATCATCCAATACGCCTTGATGTGATCGAAGTTATCGAGCATCAGGCGTGCGGTCGCAAACATGCGGATGTCGTCGAGCCCGGTCGTCCAGCCGTGTGATGACAGTTCGTTACCGTCGGGGTGAAACGCCAGCGGGATGAAGGCATTGAAGCCGGGCGAGCGCTCTTGCGATTCGCGCAGCATGATGAGATGTTCGACGCGCTCTTCGAGCGTTTCGATCGTTCCGTAGAGCATCGTCGCATTCGACGCGACGCCGTGACGGTGCGCGACCTCGTGGATGTCGAGCCAGTGTGCCGCGTCAACCTTATTCGGGCAGACCGCCGCGCGGAAACGCTCGCTGAACACTTCGGCGCCGCCGCCGTTAATGTTGTCGAGCCCGGCAGCGCGCAACTCGCCCATGATCGCATCGTATGAGAGCCGGTGCCGGCGCGCGAGGTAGTCGATCTCGGCGGACGTGAACAGTGAAAGCTGCACATGCGGCAGCGCTTCTTTGAAGCGCCGCATCAGCGGCAGCCAATAGTCAAGCGTTAGTTGCTTGGGATCGTGACCGCCGACGATGTGGATCTGGTTGAAGTTGTTTCCGGTCTCGAGCGCTTTTGCGAAGACTTCATCGGAGGGCATCCGCACCGCGCGCTCGCGCTCTTTGAACTCGTCGACGGCAAACGAACAGAACCGGCAGTTCGCGTAGCAGATGTTGGTCGAGTTGATGTAGCGGTTGAGAACGTAGAAGACGTCGCGCCCGCTCTTGCGCTCCTTGGCCGCTTGGGCAAGCCGCCCGAGCGAATGCAGGTCCTGCGTTTGCAGCATCGCGACGCCGTCCGCTCGGTCGAGCGAAACACCCGAGTCGATTTTCCGTTCGATAGTGCGCAGCGCGGGGTCGGTTCCGAAGCTCACCAGCATGTCCTTTGCACGATATGGTCCTTATACCGTCTATGAGGGCGGCCCTCAAGGACTTCGCGCGGCGAACGGCGCTCAAAGGGCTTCGCGCGGGTGGCCGACGCTCGAGGACTTCTCAAGGATGACCTCCGCTCTATAGCCGACTGGAGACGGCCGGCGCGTGGAGCGTGACCCGACGAACCGCGCTGGGCGCGCCTCAACGAACCGCGGGCGACGCCGGCTCGACGAACCGCCCGGCGACGTTGCGGTGAGGGTCGACGATGCGACTTGACCATTAAGCCCCGAAACGGGTATAGTCAGGACGGGTAACGACGGACATTTGTGCCCATCGAAACTTATCGACGCTGCCGCCAAGGAGTAACCGTGCCGCCGGATGTCAACGACGTGCTTCCGCTCACCGTCGGAAGTTTCCACATTCTGCTCGCGCTCGCGGAGGGCGAGCAGCATGGCTACGCGATCGCCAAGGAAGTCGAGAGCACGACCTTGGGCCGCGTGAAGCTCGGGCCGACGACCCTTTACCGTACGATTCGCCAGCTTCTCGATGACGGCTGGATCGTCGAAACAACCCGCGCCGCCGACGGCGACGCGCGCAAGCGTCTCTACCGTCTCACGACGCGCGGGCGCACCATCGCCGCCGCCGAGGCGCAACGCCTCGCCGACCTCGTAAGGATCGCCCGTGAACGCCGACTCATCCCCGCACTTGCCTAACAGGCCGCGCGGTCGCTTCGCGCACGCGTTGTTCGCCGCTCTGCTCGCCGTCTGCCCGCGCGACATGCGCCGCGAATACGGCACCGCAATCCTCGGTGATTTCGACGATCGCTACGCCGCAGCGTCCGAGCGCGGAGCGTCCCACGCGGATGGCTTTGCCATGCACGCCCTATTCGATCTCGTCGGCAGCGGGCTACTCGAACGCTTCGAAGCTTTCGGTCGCGACGTCTCGTACGCCGTACGCGGCGCAGCGCGCGCACCGCTGTTCGCAACGGTGGTCGTGCTCACCATGGCGATCGCGATTGCACTCAACGCGACCGTGTTCGCGGCGATTTCGGCGATCTTTCTACAGCCACTCCCATGCGCGATGCCGGATCGCTGCTCGTCTTATGGGAGACGAACCCGCACATCGGCATGATGACCGAAGCGTTTACCTACCCCGACCTCGAGGCGTTGCGGCGCGAAACGCGGACCCTTGCTTCCATCGGCGCGATCATGACCGACCCGGCCGTACTCGACGGCGCCGGGTCGCCGCGCGAACTCAATGGATATTTCGCGAGCTCGGATCTGTTCGGCATCTATAAAACACGCGTCGTGCTCGGCCGGTCGCTGACCGCGGCCGATGTACGTGATGGCGCCCCCTTCGTCATCGTTATCTCAAATGAGTTATGGCATTCCGCCTTCGGCGCCGACCCGCATGTAGTCGGACGCTTCATACGCATCAGCGACTACCGCGCCGAAATCATCGGCGTCGCCGAACCCCACGTCGTTGAAATCGACGGCTGGCGCGGCCGTCTTGCGCGCCCCGATTTCTGGGGCGCGCTGAAGCCGGTGGTGTGGCGCGAGCAGGGACATCTGCTACGCGTCGTCGCGCGCGCGAAACTCGGCGTCACGCACGCGGCGGTCGACGCCGATCTGGCGCGCATCTTCACGACGCTCGCCGTCGCTCATCCCGCGGACGACGGCGGCCTCTCGGCGCACGCCCTCACTGCACGCGATGCTCTGGTCGGCGATGAGCGGCCGATCTTCCTCGTAATCGCAATCGCGATGCTCGCCGTGCTGATCGTCGCGTGCGCGAACGTCGGAAATCTTTTCTTGAGCCGAGCGTCCGCACGGACCGGCGAGTTCGCCGTGCGATTTTCGCTCGGCGCCGCGCGCGGCCATATCGTAGCGCAGTTGTTGACTGAGGTCGGCCTCTACGTCAGCGTGGGCGGCCTCTTGGGACTTATCTTCATCATCTACGCGACACGCGCCGTCGCGATGCTGTTGCCGGGTCTCACGCGCATCGACGGCTACGGCATCGACCCGCCGGTGCTCGCCTTTACGGCGTTCGTCATCGTCGTTGCGACCTTGCTCGCCGGGCTCGCGCCCGCAAACGCCCTCGGGCGTCCCGATCTTTCGGCGTCGCTTAAGGCGAGCGGTCGCGGAGCCGATCTCACGCGCGGCCGAAAATTGCGCACGACCCTCGCGATCGTCGAAATCGCGCTCGTCGTTGCGATCACGACCGCTGCCGGCCTCAATGTCCGCAGCCTGCAGGCGCTGACGCAGCGTACGCTCGGGTACGATACGAAGAACCTGTGGCTCGTGCACGCCGGCGCTCACTATATGAAGCGCTATGCGACGCTCGCAGGCCAACTGACTTTCTATCGTCGCGTCAGCCACGAACTCATCACGACTCCAGGCATTGCAGCGGCAAGCTGGTCCTCGATCACGCCCTTTAACAGTACGCCGGACGTCCCGTTCACCATCGTGGGACGCTCGTACGGGGCCGGGACCAAACCCGACGTCGATTTCGGCCCGGTCGATGCCGCGTACTTCTCGACCTTTCGCATTCACACGCTCGCCGGGCGCACCTTCGATGCGTCGGATCGGGAAAGCAGCACGCCGACGGTAGTCGTCAACGCGGCGTTCGCGCGACGCTATTTCGGGGGCGTGCCGGCGGCTGTCGGTAAGCGCATCACGATCGAAATTACCGGCTTCGGACAAGCAATTGTGCCGCGCACGATCGTCGGCGTGGTCGCAGATGTTCGTCAGACCTACGATCATAACGCCGGACCGATCGCGTATCTTCCTCTCGCGCAGCAGTCGTTCGGCAGCGAGTCGCTGGTCGTCCGAGCGACGTCACCGCACGTAAACGTGCACGCGATCGTGCGTTCTGTGGTCGCCCGCGTCGATGCGCTACTGCCGCCTCCGACCGCCGTTCCCTACGCCGAACTCATGTCGGCCAACGTCGGTCGTCAACGCGCCGCCGCGACGTTGCTCGCCGTCAGCGCTGCGATTGCATTCGTTCTTGCGCTCGCCGGAATCTACGCGGTCGTGTCGTTCGGCGCAGTCCGCCGCACGAACGAATTCGGAGTCCGACTCTCGCTCGGTGCGCGCCCGTTCGCGATCGCGCGCCTCGTCCTCGCCGATGCAGCGCGCATTCTCGCGATCGGCCTGGCTGCCGGAGTCGTGCTCGCTGCAGGCATCGCAAACATGCTCGCACCTCAGCTCTTCGACGTCCCCGCGTTCGATATCCCGACCTTCGCCGCCGTCATCTTAAGCCTAATCATCGCCGTCGCGCTCGCGACGCTCGTGCCGGTCGTCCGCGCGGTACGCGTGGATCCCGCCGTCGCGTTACGTTACGAGTGAAAACCACGCCGTCGCGCTTCCGAGATGAGGAGCTAGTGTGATGATTCACGAGTTCGTTAAAGAAAGGCCGACGATTTTCGAGAATATGGCGTCGGCCGTAGCAGTCCAAACGAACGGCTTGGCTGCCGTATTATGATACGCGAGATACTCTCGAATC